>Ga0213826_1000043_pt1 | contig 255810 bp, 240 predicted proteins | sample MC6MC0899MG_FD_180668 | JGI IMG/M metagenome (GOLD analysis project Ga0213826, IMG submission 180668) | Enriched soil aggregate microbial communities from Iowa State University, Ames, United States - MC6-MC0899-MG | ecosystem: Environmental > Terrestrial > Soil > Unclassified | place: USA... | reverse complement strand
TGCCATCGGCGCCAACAGTGCCGGTGGCCAGCACAGTACCTGCCGCATCGCGTACCTGCACGGTGGTGCCAGGCTCGCCGCGCCCGCTCAGCTGGCTACCGGCCAGGCCGACTACCAGGTCAGTCGGGGCTGCCGGTGGCGTGGTATCGACACCGTCGATGTCCGGCGCGGTAACCTCGCTGGTGGGCGATGTGTTGCCGGCGGCATCGGTCGCGGTGGCCTGCAGGACTTCACCGTCTACCTGTGGCGGAGCAAGGCTGATGCTAAATACACCGGTCGGGCCGACCACGGCGGTGCCCAGTTCGCTGCCGTCGGCGGCAACGATGCGCACGGTGCTGCCGGGCTCGGCACGGCCGGTGATGACGCTACCATCCGCGCTGACAGCCAGATCAGTCGGGGCGGCAGGCGCGGTGATGTCCGGCGCGGTGACCTGCGTCGGCAGCGAAGAAACGCCGCTGTCATCGATGGCGACCACATCCAGCAGTTCGCCGTTGGCTTGGGCCGGGTTCAGTTCGATGCTGAAGGTGTCGTCGGCATTGGCGATGGCGCTGCCGATCAGGGTGCCGTTGGCATCGTGTACCTCTACGCGGCTACCGGCAGGCGCGGAACCGGTGAGGGTGGTGCCGTCGGCATCGATCGCCAGGTTGCTCGGGCTGTCTGGCGCGGTGGTCAGCGGTACGTCGTACTCGACTGCCACGGAAGCGTTGCCGCTCGGGTCGGTCTGCACCAGGGTCAGCTGTTCGCCCGGCTGCACCGCCGGGTCGATGTCGATCAGGAAGGTGCCGTTGGCACCGACTATGCCAGTGCCGATCACGGTGCCGTTGGCATCGCGCACTTCGACCGTTGCACCCGGCTCGCCACGGCCACTCAGGGCCAGGCCATCAGCGCCGACCACGATATTGCTTACTGCGCCAGGCGGGGTGATGTCCGGTGCATCGAATTGCAGCGGCGCCGAGCTGTTGCCGGCGGCATCCACCACGCGCACATCCAGGGCTTCGCCGTTGGCCTGCCCAGGGTTCAGGGTCAAGCTGAACAGGCCATCGGCGCCAACGATGCCAGTGCCGATAAGGGTGCCGGCGGCATCACGCACTTGCACGGTGGCACCCGGTTCGCCGCGACCGGTGAAGGTCACGCCGTCGGCCAAGGCCAGGTCAGTCGGTTGAGCAGGCGGCAGCAGGTCGGTAGAGGTGACCGAGCCCGGCTGCGACACATTGCCAGCAGCATCGGTCAGGGTGACTTGCAGGGTACTGCCGTCGTTCACGGCAGGAGTCAGGGCAATGACGAAGGTGCCATCGGCGCCAACGGTACCGGTCGCGAGGATGTTGCCTTCGGCGTCACGCACTTGCACGGTGGTGCCGGCTTCGCCGCGGCCGCTCAGTTGGCTGCCGGCCAGGCCGATTACCAGGTCAGTCGGGGCTTCAGGCGGTGTGGTATCGCCACCGTCGATGTCCGGTGCAGTGACCGAGCTGGCCACGGACGTATTGCCAGCGGCATCGGTCGCAGTGGCTTGGAGGACTTCGCCGTCCAGCTGCGGTGGGTTGAGGTTGATGCTGAACACGCCGGTCGGACCGACCACGGCCGTGCCCAGTTCGCTGCCGTCGGCAGCAACGATGCGCACGGTGCTGCCCGGTTCGGCACGGCCAGTGAGCACGGTGCCATCCGCGCTGACAGCCAGTTCGGTCGGGGCGGCAGGCGCGGTGATGTCTGGTGCGGTGACCTGCGCAGGCAGCGAAGAAACGCCACTGTCATCGATGGCGACCACGTCCAGCAGTTCGCCGTTGGCCTGGGCCGGGTTCAGTTCGATGCTGAAGGTGCCGTCGGCATTGGCGATGGCGCTGCCGATCAGGGTGCCGTTGGCGTCATGCACCTCCACGCGAGTACCCGCCGGGGCGGAACCGGTGAGGGTGGTGCCGTCGGCGTCGATGGCCAGGTTACTCGGGCTGACTGGTGCAGTGGTCAGCGGTACGTCGTACTCCAGGGCCACCGAGGCGTTGCCGCTTGGGTCTGTCTGTACCAGGCTCAGTTGCTCGCCTGGTTGCGCGGCTGGATTGAGGTCGATCAGGAAGGTACCGTTGGCACTCACCACGCCAGAGCCGATCACGTTACCGTCGGCATCGCGCACTTCTACGGTGGCGCCAGGTTCGCCACGCCCGCTCAGGGCCGTGCCTCCCGGGCCGACCAGAATGTCGGTGACGGCATCAGGCGGGGTGATGTCCGGGGCGGTGAATTCCAGTGGTATCGAGCTATTGCCCGCGGCATCGACCTGGCGAATGTCCAGGGCTTCGCCGTTGGCCTGGGCAGGCGAGAGGGCGAGGCTGAAGGTACCGTCAGCGTTGACCAGGCCGCTGCCGATGAGGTTGCCGGCAGCATCGCGCACCTGCACGGTGGCGCCGGGTTCGCCGCGACCGGTGAGGGTTACACCGTTGGCCAGGGCCAGGTCGGTTGGCTGGTCTGGGGCGGTGGTGTCAGGGTTGTCGACGTCCGGTGCCGTGATGCTTGCAGCTGGCGAAGTATTGCCGGCTGCGTCCGCGGCGCTGACTTCCAGGGCCTGGCCGTCGGTTTGTGGCGGTTGCAGGGTGATGCTGAACTGGCCGTCCGCACCCGCTACCGCAGTGCCCAGCACTACGCCGCCAGTGCCGCGTACGGAAACCGTCGAGCCAGGTTCGGCACGCCCGGTAAGGGTGGTGCCCTGTTCGTTGATGGCGAGGTCGGTCGGTGCCAGTGGTGCGGTTGCATCCGGGGCGGTGACGGTGCCTGGTGCCGAGACATTACCGGCACCATCGGTCAAGGTGACTTCAAGGTTCTCGCTGTTGATCTGTGGTGGGTTCAACGTCACGTTGAAGCTGCCGTCGGCACCCACGGTGCCGCTGCCGATCAGGTTGCCGGCGGCATCACGGATATTCACCGTGCTGCCCGCTTCACCCCGGCCGGTCAGGCGCAGGCCATCCGGCGACACCAGCAGGTCGATGGGCGTGGCCGGGGCAGTGGTATCGGGGTCCGAGCCGCCACCGCTGCTTCCGCCACCGCCGCTGTCGGCTGCAGCTGCTGCGCCACCGACACCGAGCAGGCTGAGCCCGGCAATCGCCCAGGTCGGCATGGCGTTACCGGCGGTGCCGATACCCGCGACCAGTTCGTCCAGCGAGGCTACGTCTTCGAAGGTAAAGCCGGTGAACGCTGCCGCGTCGTACTGGGCGTGCCACAGTGTGCCGTCTTCGCCGACGAAGACGATGTCGCTGCCGACCCCGGCCTGGTCCACCGCGAAGAAGTTGCCGACGGTGACTTTCTCACCCGACTTCAGGGTGATGATCAGGTCCTGCCCGCGTTGGGTAACGGTGGCTACTTTGTCGGGAGATACCGGCATCTGCACGACGCCTGGTGCTTTGAGATTGATATTGCCCCAGGCGCTCTGAGTGGCGACTTCGGATTGCTTGTCGGCGATGACGATGTTGTCCATGGATGCTCCCTGCTGGTATCCGGATCCCCCGGCCCGAAACGTTCGGGCCACAACCGCCATAACAGAGCCCTTGCCGGGGTGTTACGCGCAGCCTCGACCAGGCAGTCGAGATTTGGGTGGTTAGGGAGATATAGCAGTCGGGCAGGAAGCAACCAGAGGCTTTCTGGGTTAATCCTTTTGTAGGTGATCCTCAGCGGAGCCCCAGCCGGCGGGCCAATCGGCTCAAGTTTGCGCGGTCCAGGCCCAGCTCGCGCGCGGCTGCCGCCCAGTTGTCCTGGTGGCGTTGCAGGCAGGCTTCGATCACCTGGCGTTGGTAGAGGTCGACCGCTTCGCGCAGGCCGCCTTCAGGTAATGCTGCCACCTGGAGCGGGGTTGTGGGGGAGAGTAGGGGCCCCGGTGTTGCCGAAGACACGCGCAGGTCCAGGTCGATGGCTGCGAGTGTGAGGATGCGTGGCCGATCGGGGTGTTGGCCCAGTGCCTTGAGGGCCGAGCGGCCGATCAGGTGTTCTAGTTCGCGCACGTTGCCTGGCCAGTCGTAGGCGACCAGCGCGGCTTGGGCGTCGTGGCTCAGTCGCAGGCTGTTCAGGCCCAGGCGCGAACGGTTCTGTTCGAGGAAGTAGCCAGCCAACAGCAGTACATCTCGACCACGTTCGCGCAAAGGCGGCACGTGCAGCGGGTACACGCTGAGGCGGTGATAGAAGTCGGCGCGGAAGTTGCCGTTGCGCACTTCTGCTGCCAGGTCACGGTTGGTGGCGGCAATCAGGCGCACGTCCACGCGGTGCTCGCGGTCCGAGCCCAGGCGTTGCAACTGGCCGCTTTGCAGCACACGCAGCAGCTTGGCCTGTACGGTGAGTGGCAATTCACCCACTTCGTCGAGGAACAGCGTGCCGCCGTTGGCCAGTTCGAACTTGCCGCGGCGCTCGCCGTGCGCACCGGTAAAGGCACCGCGTACATGGCCGAACAGTTCGCTTTCTACCAGCGTGTCGGGCAGGGCGGCACAGTTCAGGCTGACCAGCGGCTTGTCTGCGCGGCTGCTGGCCTGGTGCAGGGCAAGGGCCACCAGTTCCTTGCCGACGCCGGTTTCGCCGGTGATCAGCACGGTCAGGTCACTGCCACCGACCAGGCGGATTTCCTCTACCAGGCGCTTGTGCGCCGGGCTCTGGCCAATCAGTTCTTTATCCTGGCCGCTGGCCTGGCGGTAGATCTCGGCGCGGTGGTGTTCGTCCTCGGCGCGCAGGGCCAGGTGCTCGATGCGCTCGGCCACGGTAACGGTGGCGGCGGCCAGGCTGGCGAAGGCCTGCAGGGCATCCAGTTCCAGGCTCTGGAACTGCCCGGGGGTGAGGGCGTCGAGGGTGACCAGGCCCCAAGGGCGTTCATCGACCATCAACGGGCAACCCATGCAGTCGTGCACTTCAAGGTCGACGTCCGGGGCATTGACCAGGCCATCGTAGGGGTCGGGCAGTTCGGAGTCGCTGGCAAAACGGGTGGGTTCCGAGCGGCTGAGCAAGATCTGGAACCGTGGATGCTCGCTGACCCGGAAGCGCCGGCCGAGGGTGTCGGGGCTCAGGCCATCCACAGCCAGCGGTACCAGCCATTCACCATCCAGGCGCAGCAGCGCGGCGGCATCGCACGGCAGCAGGCCGCGCATGGCCTGCAGTAGGCGCCGGTAGCGCTCCTGATCGGGCAAATCGCGGGACAGGTCGCTGACCAGGGGCAGCAAGGCGGTGAGCAATGGCTTTGTGGTCATAAAGACTCCAGTGGGTCGATATGACTATACGCCGGGGTGGGTCGTTTTGACATGACCTGCGTCAAACCCCTGATTTTGCTGGCGATAAAAGTTGGCACGATTTCTGAAATGGCTAGAGCAGTCATTTGAAGCCACAGGCTCAGGAGTTGTCGCAATGCTCAATGCCGAACAACGTGCAATCATCAAGGCCACTGTACCCCTGCTGGAAAGCGGCGGCGAAGCGCTGACCACCCACTTCTACAAGATGATGCTCAACGAGTATCCCGAGGTCCGTCCACTGTTCAACCAGGCCCACCAGGCCAGTGGTGACCAGCCGCGGGCCCTGGCCAACGGCGTGCTGATGTATGCCCGCCACATCGACCAGCTGGAGCAGTTGGGCGGCCTGGTCGGGCAGATCATCAACAAGCATGTTGCCCTGCAGATTCTGCCGGAGCACTACCCGATCGTCGGCAGCTGCCTGCTGCGCGCCATCGAGGAAGTGTTGGGCAAGGAAATCGCCACCCCCGCGGTGATCGATGCCTGGGCCGCGGCCTATGGCCAGCTGGCCGACATCCTGATTGGTGCTGAAGAAAACCTTTATAAACAGAAGGAAGAGGCCGAGGGCGGCTGGCGCGGTACCCGCGAATTCCGCCTGGTGCGTCGCGAGCAGGAAAGCAGCGAGATCGTCTCGTTCTACTTTGCCCCGGTAGACGGCAAGCCGGTGCTCAAGGCCGAGCCAGGCCAGTACATCGGCCTGAAGCTGGACATCGACGGTGCCGAGCAGCGCCGCAACTATTCCCTGTCGGCGCTGTGCGATGGCAAGGAGTACCGCATCAGCGTCAAGCGCGAGGCGGGCGGCAAGGTTTCCAATTACCTGCACGATGAGCTGGTGGTGGGCGATACCCTGCAACTGTTCCCGCCTGCGGGTGACTTCACCCTGGCTGCCAGCGACAAGCCGCTGGTGCTGATCAGCGGGGGCGTGGGCATCACGCCGACCCTGGCGATGTTGCAGGCGGCGTTGCAGACCCGGCGCGAGGTGCATTTCATTCACTGCGCCCGTAACGGTGCGGTGCATGCTTTCCGTGACTGGGTCGATGGCCTGGCGGCGCGTCATCCGCAGCTCAAGCGCTTCTACTGCTATGCCGAGCCTGCGGGTGGCGCTGAGGCCGATGCCATCGGCCTGCTGAGCGAGGACCTGCTGGCCGAGTGGCTGCCACCGGAGCGTGATGTGGATGCCTACTTCCTTGGGCCCAAGGCCTTCATGGCGGCAGTGAAGCGCCAGTTGAAGGGCCTGGGTGTGCCGGAGCAGCAGAGCCGCTACGAGTTCTTCGGGCCGGCGGCTGCCCTGGAGTAATCCACCGAAGGTACTGCGCTGACCTGTAGGAGCGGCCTTGTGCCGCGAAAGGGCCGCAAAGCGGCCCCTGCAATATCAGCTGCGAAGCTGAGACCCTGGGGCCGCTTTGCGGCCCTTTCGCGGCACAAGGCCGCTCCTACAGGGAGAGTGCAAGCCATTCCCGGGCCTTTCATCCCAGCCGGTGGGTCGCACCACACCTTCCTGCTTATATATAAAGGAAAGATGAAACCGGGCGCTGCGCTTTCATCTTTAATCCTCCTTTAATCACGGTATCCTTCACTCCCGGGTGTCGAGGGGCTTGCCCCTGCGCGGCACCCGGGCTGCCGTTTTTTTGCCGCCCAGCGTTGAACCGACGTTGTGATAGCCGGTCTCAGCCACACCGGATAGCCCTGCGCAGTGCGATCACGCTGCTTCCTCGGCACGCTCAAAGGCCCTGCCCAGCGTGTAGACTTGCGCTCAGGCAGGCGGACCACGCTGCCACTATCCATCGAAGGAACCGGCAATGAACGAACAAACATCGCGCCTGAATCGGGAACGGCGCTTTCTGGTGCTGTTGGGCCTGATCTGCCTCTCGCTGATCGGCGGCGCCCTCTATATGCAAGTGGTGTTGGGCGAGGCACCGTGCCCGCTGTGCATCCTGCAGCGTTACGCGCTGCTGTTCATTGCCGTATTCGCCTTTGTCGCCGCGGCGATGCCCGGGCGCCGCAGCCTGACCTTCTTCGAGGCACTGGTGGTGCTAAGCGCAATTGGCGGAATCATTGCGGCCGGCAACCATGTGTATATACTCGCCAACCCCATGGTCAGCTGTGGCATCGATACCCTCCAGCCGATCGTTGACGACCTGCCTCTGGCCAAACTCTGGCCGCTGGCATTCCAGGTCGACGGCTTCTGCAGCACGCCGTACCCGCCGCTTCTCGGCTTGTCGCTGGCGCAATGGGCGCTCGTGGCGTTCGTGCTGACCGCCATCCTGGTTCCGCTCGGGATCTACCGCAACCGACGCCAGGCTTAGACAAAAGTCCTGAATTGCATGTGGTCTTTTACACCGCATGAGAAGAGGGAAAAGTCGCTCACCGCTTGATCCAGATCAACCACAAAGCCTTGCAGAATGCGGCTTTGAGGCCTAGCAAGCGGGGTGCGACAAACTGTCGCGAAGTTGAATTATCGAGCAGCATTGTTACGCATTCTGTAAAAGACTGTTGCTCAATAAGTCATAGTCAAGGGTTGGCGACCTCACTACAATCGCCCCCAATTTCCGTTCGGCACTGCTTGCGAGTCGCAGGATTGAAGGAAGCCCCAGCGCTTTCTTTTGCTGACTTCGTCAAGTTTCGCCCAGCGGCGATACCGGGCGGATACCCCTCCGCGTTTTCCCGCACCAAATGGACTTGGTCTGAAGTACAGGCCTGTTGCCTACGAAACCATAAGCACCGCTAACACGCTTGAGCCAAGGTCCTGCAGTCGGACCCCAGGCAGGAGCGAGTACGGGCGCGAAATGCCGCACTTGGCAGGACGAAGTGTTGGCTACCAAAACACAAATTGCATTGAAGCAAGCTGATCTAGAGGTCGTGAGATGAGTAAAAAGCGTTACCCCAGACTGTTTGGCATATTGCCCTTTTTAGGCATGCTTTTACTCAGTGGGTGCAACTGGACCCTGCTCGACCCGAAGGGCCAGGTCGGCATTGAGCAAAAGAACCTGATCCTGATCGCTACCGGCCTGATGCTGCTGGTGGTCATTCCTGTGATCATCATGACCCTGGCGTTCGCCTGGAAGTACCGTGCTTCCAACAAGGCAGCCACCTACACCCCTGACTGGTCGCACTCGACCAAGATCGAGGCCGCGGTGTGGATCATCCCGATCCTGATCATCATCGCCTTGGGTTACGTCACCTACCACTCCACCCACAAGCTGGACCCTTACCGTCCGCTGGACTCGGACGTGAAGCCGATTCAGATCGACGTGGTCGCACTGGACTGGAAGTGGCTGTTCATCTACCCGGAACAGGGCATTGCCACCGTCAACAAGATCAACTTCCCGGCTAATACCCCGGTGAACTTCCGTGTCACCTCCGACGCCGTGATGAACTCGTTCTTCATCCCGGGCCTGGGTGGCCAGATCTACGCCATGGCCGGCATGACCACCAAACTGCACCTGATCGCCAACGAAAACGGTGTGTTTGACGGTATCAGCGCCAACTACAGCGGTGCTGGTTTCACCGGCATGAAATTCAAGGCTACTGCCACTTCCCAGGCCGACTTCGATGCATGGGTCGCCGAGGTCAAGCAGTCGCCGTTGAAACTGGGCAAAGCCGAGTACGAAGCTCTGGCCAAGCCTAGCGAATACAACCCAGTCGCGCTGTACAGCGAGGCGCCAGCAGAGCTGTTCCAGTCCATCGTCGACAAGTACGAAGGCATGAACCGCGGCAAGCCGGTCCACGAAGAAGCAGGCAGCAAAGATCTGGCCACAACCAAGGGTGTGGAATCGAGTATGCAACCAGCTGCCGGTGCAGAGGAGTAAGAGATGTTCGGTAAACTAAGCCTGGAGGCGATACCCTATCACGAGCCGATAGTCATGGTGACGCTTGCCATGATCGCGCTCGGCGGTATCGCTGTCGTCGGTCTTATCACCTATTTCCGCAAGTGGACCTACTTGTGGAGCGAGTGGCTGACTACTGTCGACCACAAAAAGATCGGCGTGATGTACATCATCGTCGCGATGGTCATGCTGCTGCGCGGCTTTGCCGACGCCATCATGATGCGTACCCAGCTGGCTGCCGCTACCGGTGGCTCCGAAGGCTACCTGCCGCCTGAACACTATGACCAGATCTTCACCGCTCACGGTGTGATCATGATCATCTTCATGGCGATGCCGTTCTTCACCGGCCTGATGAACCTCGCGGTTCCTCTGCAGATCGGTGCACGTGACGTTGCCTTCCCGTTCCTGAACTCCCTGAGCTTCTACCTGCTGCTGGCAGGCGTGCTGCTGGTCAACATCTCGCTGGGCGTTGGTGAATTCGCCAAGACCGGCTGGGTTGCCTATCCGCCGCTCGCAGGCATCCAGTACAGCCCTGGGGTAGGTGTCGACTACTACATCTGGGCGCTACAGTTATCCGGATTGGGTACGACGCTTACCGGCGTGAACTTCCTCGTCACCGTGATGAAGATGCGCGCACCTGGCATGAAGCTGATGGACATGCCGATCTTCACCTGGACCTGCACCTGGGCCAACGTACTGATCGTTGCTTCGTTCCCGATTCTGACTGCTGCACTCGCTCTGCTGACTGTTGACCGTTATCTGGACTTCCACATTTTCACCAACGAGCTTGGTGGGAACCCGATGATGTACGTCAACCTGTTCTGGGCGTGGGGTCACCCTGAGGTTTACATCCTGATCCTGCCGGCCTTCGGCGTGTTCTCGGAAGTGACTTCGACCTTCTCCGGCAAGCGTCTGTTTGGCCACCACTCGATGATCTACGCATCGGGCGCAATCGCCATCCTGGGCTTCGCGGTATGGCTGCACCACTTCTTCACCATGGGTGCCGGCGCCAGCGTCAACACCTTCTTCGGCCTGGCGACGATGCTGATCTCCATCCCGACGGGTGTGAAGCTGTTCAACTGGCTGTTCACCATGTACCAGGGCCGTGTGCGTTTCACCGCACCGATGCTGTGGACCCTGGGCTTCATGATCACCTTCTCGATCGGTGGCATGACCGGCGTTCTGCTGGCTGTACCAGGTGCTGACTTCGTCCTGCACAACAGCCTGTTCGTAATTGCTCACTTCCACAACGTGATCATCGGTGGTGCGGTATTCGGCTACATCGCCGGCTTCGCCTACTGGTTCCCGAAAGCCTTCGGTTTCACCCTGAACGAGAAGTGGGGCAAAGCTGCCTTCTGGTTCTGGATCTCGGGCTTCTACGTTGCGTTCATGCCGCTGTACGCCCTGGGCTTCATGGGCATGACCCGTCGTCTGAACCACTCCGACAACCCACTGTGGGAACCCTACCTGTACGTAGCCGTTGTCGGCGCCGTGCTGATCCTGTTCGGTATCGCTTGCCAGCTGATCCAGATCTACGTGTCGGTTCGCGACCGCAAAGACAACATGGACGTCACTGGCGACCCATGGGGCGGCCGTACCATCGAGTGGTCCACTTCGTCGCCACCGCCGTTCTACAACTTCGCTCACATGCCTGAGAAAGTTGGTCTGGACGCCTGGCACGAAGCCAAGGAAGCCGGTGTTGCGTACAAGGTTCCGGCCAAGTACGAAGCGATCCACATGCCGAGCAACACCTCCACCGGTCTGTTCATGGGTCTGTTCCTGACCGTGTTCGGCTTCGCCTTCATCTGGCACATCTGGTGGCTGGTGGGCGCGAGCCTGTTGGCAACCATCGCAGTCTTCGTTCGCCACGCTGCACGTGACGACCAGGGCTACATGGTTCCGGCCGAAGAAGTGGCGCGCATCGAAGGCGAGCGTATGAAAGCGCTGGCCAAAGCAGGTGCTCTGCCTGCCGGCGCACGTGTCGAATCGTTTGAGCGGGTGTAATCAATGTCCAGTCAAGTAATGCACGGCGGCGCTGCTCATGGTCACGACCATGGGCATGACGACCACCACCACGACTCGGGCCAGATGACCGTACTGGGTTTCTGGCTGTACCTGATGACCGACTGCATCCTGTTTGCGTCGCTCTTCGCCACCTACGCGGTGCTGTCCGGCAGTTTTGCCGGCGGCCCGTCGGGTCATGACATCTTCCAGCTCGATTTCGTAGCTGTTGAAACGCTGTTCCTGCTGCTGTCCTCGATCACCTTCGGCTTCGCCATGCTGAAGATGTTCGATGGCAAGAAAGCTGGCGTACTGGGCTGGTTGGCTGTGACCTTCCTGTTCGGTGCAGGCTTCATCGCGATGGAAATCTATGAATTCCATCACCTGATCAGCGAGGGCTTCGGCCCGCAGCGCAGTGGCTTCCTGTCGGCGTTCTTCGCCCTGGTAGGTACCCACGGTCTGCACGTGACTGCCGGCCTGATCTGGATGGCAATCATGATGTACCAGATCAACAAGCATGGCATCACGCCGACCGCCAAGACCCGCATGAGCTGCCTGAGCCTGTTCTGGCACTTCCTGGACGTGGTCTGGATCTGCGTATTCACCGTCGTCTACCTGCTGGGGGTTCTGTAATGGCTAGCGCACACGACACTCATCACGAAGGTAACCACGGCAGCGTCAAGTCGTACATGATCGGCTTTGTCCTGTCGATCATCCTGACCGCGATCCCGTTCGCGTTGGCGATGACTGCCAGCCTGCCGAAGAACCTGACCGTTCTGATCATTGTTGCCATGGCCGTGATCCAGGTAGTGGTACACCTGGTGTACTTCCTGCACATGGACCGCTCGAAAGAGCAACGCAACAACGTGTCGACGTTCCTGTTCACCGTGCTGGTAATTGCACTGCTGGTCGGCCTGTCGCTGTGGATCATGTTCAACATCCACATCGAAATGATGGCCAAGTGAGGTAAGACTGCATGTCCGTTAAGCACTTTATCCAAATCACCAAACCGGGGATCATTTTCGGTAACGTGCTTTCCGTGGCAGGCGGTTTCTTCCTTGCCTCGAAGGGCCATGTGGATTTCGCCTTGTTCCTGGCGGTGGTGATCGGTACTTCGCTGGTGGTTGCGTCCGGATGCGTGTTCAACAACTGCATCGACCGTGACATCGACCACAAGATGGAGCGCACCAAGAACCGCGTCATGGTGCAGGGCGGCATGTCGCTGCCCCTCGCGCTGATCTACGCCACCCTGCTCGGGGTGGCGGGTTTCAGCCTGCTGTATGTCCAGGCCAACCCACTGTCGGCGTTCTGCGCAGCTGTAGGCTTCATTGTCTATGTCGGTTTCTACAGCCTGTGGCTGAAGCGTAAATCGGTGCACGGCACCTTGGTCGGCAGCCTTTCGGGTGCCATGCCTCCGGTGATCGGCTACTGCGCCGTTAGCAACAGCTTCGACCTGGCTGCGGTAACCCTGCTGGTGATGTTCAGCCTGTGGCAGATGCCGCACAGCTTTGCCATCGCAATCTTCCGCTTCAAGGATTACAGCGCTGCCAACATTCCGGTCCTGCCGGTGGCACGTGGCATCCTCGCGGCGAAGAAGCAGATCGTGCTGTACGTGCTGGCCTTCGTGCTCGCCACCTTGATGCTCACCCTCGGCGGTTACGCCGGCCTCGGCTACCTGGCCGTGGCAGCTGCCATGGGCCTGTACTGGCTGTACATGGCCTGGGGTGGCTACAAGGCCGAGGACGACAGCAAGTGGGCCCGCAAGGTGTTCGGCTTCTCCATCCTCACTGTCACCGCTCTGAGCGTGATGATGGGCGTGGACAGCCAGACTGCTGCGGACGTGCTGATGACTTACGCACGCTGATACTGCTGCCTGTTTCACGAAAACCCCGGCCATGTGCCGGGGTTTTTTGTGGGCGTTTTTCTGTGCCGGCCCTTTCGCGGGCTTGCCCGCTCCGACAGGTACGGCGCAGGTCCCAAGGGCTGTGAGTAACCCTGTGGGAGCGGGCGAGCCCGCGAAGAGGCCATCACAGCAAAATATAAATCCTGTATTTTCAAAAAATACTTCTGAAAAGATCTAGCAAAACAGGATTTTGCCCTTTACAGGAATCATGTTTCGGCACTATCTTCTGTCTCAGGCCGCCACATCGGCCAACGTCGCTCGGACGGTTCCGGGCGCTTACGTCCTCAGAGGAAGCCATGGCCAACCCAGGTTCGCCGCGCCGCTTTGCGCGCATCGATCGTCTCCCCCCTTACGTCTTCAACATCACTGCCGAGCTCAAGATGGCCGCCCGCCGCCGTGGCGAGGACATCATCGACCTGAGCATGGGCAACCCCGATGGCGCCACCCCGCCGCACATCGTCGAGAAGCTGGTACAGGTCGCCCAGCGTGAAGACACCCACGGCTACTCCACCTCTCGCGGCATCCCGCGCCTGCGCCGGGCCATCTCCAACTGGTACAAGGAACGCTACGAGGTCGACATCGACCCGGAAAGCGAAGCCATCGTAACTATCGGCTCGAAAGAAGGCCTGGCTCACCTGATGCTGGCCACACTCGACCAGGGCGACACGGTGCTGGTGCCCAACCCCAGCTACCCGATCCACATCTACGGCGCAGTGATCGCCGGTGCCCAGGTGCGTTCGGTGCCGCTGGTGCCGGGTGTGGACTTCTTCAACGAGCTTGAGCGGGCCATTCGCGAGTCGATCCCCAAGCCGAAGATGATGATCCTCGGCTTCCCGTCCAACCCCACCGCCCAGTGCGTGGAGCTGGACTTCTTCGAGCGCGTGGTAGCCCTGGCCAAGCAGTACGACGTGCTGGTGGTGCATGACCTGGCCTACGCCGACATTGTCTACGACGGCTGGAAAGCCCCGTCGATCATGCAGGTGCCTGGCGCCAAGGACATTGCGGTGGAGTTCTTCACCCTGTCCAAAAGCTACAACATGGCGGGCTGGCGGATCGGCTTCATGGTCGGCAACCCCGAGCTGGTCAACGCCCTGGCCCGGATCAAGAGCTACCACGACTACGGCACCTTCACCCCGCTGCAGGTCGCTGCCATTGCGGCGCTGGAAGGTGACCAGCAATGCGTCCGTGACATTGCCGAGCAGTACCGCCAGCGCCGCAACCTGCTGGTGAAAGGGCTGCACGAGCTGGGCTGGATGGTCGAGAACCCCAAGGCATCGATGTACGTATGGGCGAAGATCCCTGAGCAATATGCACACATGGGCTCGCTGGAGTTTTCCAAGAAGCTGCTGGCTGAGGCCAAGGTGTGCGTGTCGCCGGGCATCGGTTTTGGTGAGTATGGCGATGACCACGTGCGCTTTGCCCTGATCGAGAACCAGGACCGCATACGCCAGGCCATTCGCGGCATCCGGCAGATGTTCCGGGCTGACGGGGTGGCCCGCAAATAAGCAACCGGGGCTGCAAAGCAGCCCCTCGATTTTCCAGCAGGGCGAGCTTTCCGCCTGCGTTTCACCGATCAGCCTACCTATCTTCAGCACTCATTTCTCACCAAAGAGATCCCTCCCCATGAGTGTGTTCACCGCCTACTTCTGCGGCACCGGCTCGCATCGCTTCGACGATGCAAACCCCAACTTCTGGAACGGCGAGCTGGTTTCGACCCTGGCCGCCAACGACCAGGGCCGCGAATTCGCCCACTGGATTGCCGTTGACGGTCCCGGCAGCGGCAACCTTCAGGATGACAAGCTGTTCGTAGAGCCCGGCGGCTACTTCAACTGGACCGGCCAGTTGTTCGGTAGCGGCTGGGAAGAAAACGTCAACCACGTGCTGCAGGTGATCAAAGGCGAAAGCAACTGGCAGCGCACCAAGCTGAGCGAGGAAGAGTACGGGCGGCTGAAGGATGCTGGCGTACCTGTTCCGGAAGTGTCATCCACGGCCTCGTGGTTCTGGCGTACCTACGACTACGGTGACCGCCACCCAACGCCGCAAGAGTTGCAAGAGCGCATCATCAGCATGTTCCGCAAACCGCGCATTCCGACCCAGGTGAACCTGGTGGGCTGGAGCCGGGGCGGCATCAGCTGCCACATGCTGGCCAACGCCATGGCGAAAGACCCGGTATTGCGGAACGTACCAGTGAATATCTTTGCGATCGACCCGGTGCCTGGTGTCGGCAATGTGCAAGCCGAGCGCATCGGACTGGCGGAAAACGTGCGTGAATATGTCGGCTTCTACTCGCGGGATGAGCGTTCCAAAGGGGTTGCCTGCGTGATCCCGTCAGTCGCCAGTGGCACGCAAATCTGTATTTATCCGATGCCCGGGCGTCATGCCACGCTGGTCGGCAACGCATCGGTAGATGGTGCAAGCGACGGCACGGTGCTCAAGGAGCCCGGGCTGATCGTGCGACATTTCGCTGAAGTCTGCCTGACCCGCTGGGGGGTTCGACTGGGCAGGCAGCTGGCGTTGAACGACAGCCAGTTGATGAAGTGTCACCAAGCCATGGCCGCAGCCGAAGCGCAGTACCAAGCCATGCGCGTCAAATCCTACACAGTGTTGACCGAGGGTCAGAAGCATGACCGGTTGGTGCATTGCGGCGAGGACCGTACGCAGTTCAGCAAGGTGTGTGGTGATGACTATGACCCGACCGAAGGGCTTGCCTTGCAGCGTTGGGATGTCTCCACCTACAAGGCATTGCGCTGAACGAAGCGGGCGGCCGGATCAGTGGCAAATTTTTTTGCATGCACCCTCTATCCAGCCGCCCCGGGTTCGATTGAGAATGGCGCCGCGGGCCAACCCCGATAACAACAACCTTCCCTCCGTGGCATCATGTCTGAATATAACCCTTGCCTTGACTGCGGCGCCTGCTGCGGGTACTTCCGTGTGTCTTTCTTCTGGGGCGAATGCCAGTCTGCCGGGGGCGTTGTGCCGGACGACCTGGTGGTACAGATCAACCCCACCCGCGTTGCCATGATCGGCACCGATGCCAAGCCCTGCCGCTGCGTCAGCCTTGAAGGCGAGATCGGCAAGGAAGTCGCTTGTACCATTTACGCCAACCGCTCCAGCCCTTGCCGCGAATTCGAAGCATCGTGGGAGGGGGGTGTGCATAACCCCAGCTGCGACGATGCGCGGGCGGCGTATGGGCTGCCACCACTGACGCCGCCAGGCGCCAACGAGCCGCATTGGCCGGATGATGGGGCTGAGGTGGCCTGAACCCTTTATGCTCGCCTGGGCTGGCCCTGTCGCCGGCAAGCCAGCTCCCACAGGTACTGCACAAGGCTTAGGTTTTGTGGTGGCCTGGTGGGAGCTGGCTTGCCGGCGATGGGCTGCAAAGCAGCCCCGGGATGCCTGAACCCTGCACTTGACGTTAAACTGTCATCTCCCCAGCAATGGACAGGAGATCCGGCGTGACCCCACCCCGCAGTTTCCCCAGTGACCTCTGCCTCGACAGCCCGCGTCTGCACTTGCGCCCCATGCGCCATGCCGATGCTGCGCAATGGCTGGCGATCATGGCCGACCCCGAGGTCATGCGTTATTGGCACCATGCCCCCTGGCAAGACCTGGCCGAAGCCGAAAGCGCCCTGGCCGCTGACCGCGAAGCCTATGCCAATGGCGACCAGCTCAAGCTCGGCATGTATCGCCGTGATAACGGCGAGCTCATCGGCATGGTGCAGCTGTTCAATATCGACGATGTGTCCCGCCGCGGCGAAATCGGCTACTGCCTGGCCAGTGCCGTGCAGGGCAGGGGCTACATGGACGAAGCATTGACCTGCTTCATCGACTACCTCGCCCACACCCTGCACATGCGCCGCCTTGAAGGGGAGATTGACCCGCGTAACCAGGGCTCGGCGCGCACACTCGAGCGGCAGGGCTTTGTGCTGGAAGGCACCCTGCGGGCGCGCTGGTGCGTGGCCGGCGAGCTGTCCGACTCGGGTATCTACGGGTTGTTGCTTGAACCACCTGTTGCATAGTCTTACGGCGAATAGCTACTATTCGGGAACAATTCTCACTTGTGTCCCGGTACCCCATGCCCGTAGCCGACTCAACCAGCCCGTACCCGCTTGAACAGCTGTACAGCGAGCACCACGGCTGGCTGTTCAGCTGGCTACGCCGCAAGCTGCGCTGCTCTCACAGCGCAGCCGACCTGGCCCAGGACACCTTCGTGCGCATCCTGGCTTCGCGTGATGCCCTGCTGGGCATGCGCGAGCCACGCGCCTACCTCAGCACTACGGCGCGCCGCCTGCTGATCGACCGGGTACGCCGGCAGCAGATCGAAGCGGCCTACCTCAGTGAACTGGCCCAGGCTGCCGAGGCCCTGGAAGGGCACCAGTCCCCCGAGAGCATCCTCATCACCCTTGAGGCGCTGGAGCAGATCGCCTTCCTGCTCGAAGGCCTGCATGTAAATGCACGTGAAGCGTTCGTGGGTTACTACCTGGACGACCTGACCCAGGTGCAGATTGCCGAGCGTCTGCAGATTTCCCCGCGCATGGTGCGCAAGTACCTGGCCCAAGCGCTTATCCACTGCCACCGCACGCTGGACATTGCCGCACCGTGAACCCGTCCCGCATCGAACAGGAGGCTGCCGAGTGGGCCCTGTGCCTGGGCGAAGGCGAACTGGATGCCGCTGATGCGTGCGAACTTGAGGCCTGGCTGCAGGCCGACCCGCGCCACGGCGCCACCTTGCGCCGCATGCAGGGGGTGATCAGCCAGGTCCAGGCGCTGCGCCAGCAACGCGGGCCGGTGGGCGCCGGGTTGCGCGCCGGGTTACAGCCTTCGACGCCACGCTCGGGTGCGCGGCGCACCCTCTTCGGCCTGGTGCTGGCGGCCTCGTTGCTGGGCGGCTTGCCGCTTGCCGGCGTATCGCCAACGGACTGGTTGGCCGACCTGCACACCGCGCCGGCCGAGTGGCATAGCGAAACCCTGGCAGATGGCTCACAGCTGACGTTGGCGGGCAATTCTGCCGTGGATGTGCAGTTCAGCGCTGGCGAGCGGCGCATCCGCCTGCTGCATGGCCAGGTGCTGGTGGATGTCAGCCATGACCCGACGCGGCCGTTCGTGGTGCAAACCGATGAGGGCAGCTTCAAGGCGCTGGGAACGCGCTTCGTGGTCAGCCAAGGTAACGCACGCAGCGAGCTGACCATGCTCGAATCCAGGGTCGAGGCGCGCAGTGCGGTGTCCGGTGATGAGTTGGTCGCCGGGCGTGGTGAACGCGCCTGGGTGGCACGTGACGGGCTTGGACCGCTGCCGGCCATCGACCCGGCGCGGGTAGACCGGGCCTGGCAGCACCACCAACTGGTGGCCGAAGGCGTGCCGCTCGATCAGGTGCTGGACGCGTTGTCGCAACAGCGGCGCGGCGTGCTGCGCTTCGACCGCCAGGCCATGCAGGCCATCAAGGTTTCGGCGGTGCTGCCGCTGGATGACAGCGAGCGCGCCCTGCGCCTGCTGGCCGAGGCGTTGCCGATTCGTATCGGCGGTGTTGGCCGCTGGTGGACCACGGTCAAGCCAGCCCCGCGAGAAAATCGATAAAGGTGGTTCCGCTTCTGCGCAGTGGCCCGTCAAACAAGAGGCCAACCGATCAAGAACAAGGAGCCGATCCACCATGCGCCGATTCCCTGGCCACCCCGTCTTCAGCCCGCTAGCCCTGGCCTTGCGCCTGTCCTGCGCCGGGCTGGCCCTATCCATTGCAGCCCTGCCGGCCGTGGCCGAGGAGGCCGCCCGCCGTAGCTTCGACGTGCCCGCCGGCAACCTGGCCGAGGCGCTTGGCAGCTATGCCCAGCAAGCCGCCGTGTCGCTGGCCTTCACCCCCGAAGCGCTGACCGGGCTGCAAAGTAGTGGCCTGCACGGTCTGTATTCGGTGGACAGCGGTTTTGCCGTGTTGCTGGCTGGCAGTGGTTACCGGGTGAAGCGCAGCGACAACGGCTACCGGCTGGTGGCCGAGCCGCAGGTGGCCGTGGCGGGTGACGCGATGGAACTGGGCGTTACTACCGTGGCCGGCCAAGGCATGGGCGAGAGTACCGAGAACACCGGCTCGTATGCCCCAGGCCTGATCAGCGTCGGCTCCAAGACCCCGACCAGCTTGCGCCAGACGCCGCAATCGGTATCGACGGTGACCCGACAGCTGATCGAAGATCAGCAACTGACCGACATCAACCAGGCGATGAAAGTAACGCCGGGCATCGTCACCCAGAGCACCACCTTCCGCACCCAAGACTTCCTTTCACGCGGCTTCAGCATCCAGAACCTGCAGATCGACGGCGCTGCGCCACAGGCATTGGGGACCGCGATGGGCTCGTTCTATTCGTCGAACATCTTCGAGCTGGCCGAGTTCGACCATATCGAGGTGCTGCGCGGTACCGCGGCGCTGTATGGCGGCTCGGGCGACCCGGGCGGCATCATCAACATGGTTCGCAAGCGGCCGACTGCTTACAACCAGCTCAAGATGACCCTGTCGGCCGGCACCTGGGACAACTACCGCCAGGAGTTCGACCTCTCCGGCCCGCTAGGCTGGGATGGCCGCCTGCGCGGACGCCTGGTGATGTCCAACACCGATCGCCAGTATTTCACCGACAACCGTGCCACCGAGCGGCCGTTGGTGTATGGCGTGCTGGAGGCGGACGTTACGGACGACACCATGCTCACCTTCGGTGCTCGCTACAACAAATCCCACGAAACCGGCAGCAATAGCGCGGTGCCGCGCTACAGCAATGGTGCGGACCTGAACCTGCCACGGCATACCGGCCTGACCAAGAATTGGGCCTACCTCGACGCCACCGCGCGCGAGTACTTCGCCAAGGTGGACCACCGATTCAACGACGACTGGAAGCTCAACCTCAGCTACACCAACACGTGGGACCTTGGGTTGTTCAAGACGGCGACCACCCTGAATGCAGTAGACCCGGTGACCAATAGCGGGGCGACCTGGTACGGCACCTCGACCCGCCAGGAGAACGAGCAGCACCTGTATGACGGTAACGTCTCTGGCCACTTCCAGGCCTTTGGTCTTGACCATGAAGTAGTCTTCGGTGCCGACTACCAAAAGATTGACAGCCGGTGGCTGGGCACTGCGCCTTATGCCGCCTCGGGCGCGCCGGCCAACGTGTTCGACCCCGACAGCTCGGCGTTCGACGACCCCGGCAACGGCCGTGACTACAAGCGCGACTACAGTCCCAACTCGCAACGTCAGTATGGCCTGTACGGCAGCCTGCGTTTGCAGTTGGCCGAACCCCTGCACCTGATTGTCGGGGCGCGAGCACAGCGTTTCCACTTTTGGCAGACCTACACCAACAACCTGACCTCGCCAGCAAGTATCTCCAGCCCGGAGCAGCGTATAGGCACGAAGGTCACCCCGTTCGGTGGCCTGGTCTACGACCTTGACGATCAATGGTCGACATACGTCAGCTATTCGGAAATCTACAAACCGCAGTCCAGCCGAATCAGCGGCCCTGCGCAAAGCGGTGCGCCGCTTGAGCCCATGACCGGCAAAACCTACGAAACCGGCCTCAAGGGTGAGTTGTTCAATGGCGCACTCAACGCCAGCGTGGCGCTGTACTACAGCACCCGCGAAAACGAAGCGGTGCAAGACCCGAACTTCCTGGCCACCAATGCCGGCTTCTCGGGCAGCTGCTGCTATGTGTCCAACGGTAAGGTGGTGAGCAAGGGCATCGACATGGAGCTGTCTGGCGAGCTGCTGCCGGACTGGATGCTGGTGGGGGGCTACACCTTCAACCTGAACCGCAATCGCAGCGCCGATGCACCGCTGAGCACGGTGATGCCAAAGCACCTGTTCAAGCTGTACAGCACCTACCGGCTGCCGGGTATCCTCAGCGACTTCAAGGTTGGCGGCGGCGTGCAGGTGCAAAGCGCCACGTACATGAGCGGTACAGTGAATCGCTACGACAGCAGCGGCGCGCTGGTTGAGCGAAACGTACCGTTCGACTTCGACCAGAGCGGCTATGCGATCTGGAACGCGTTGGTCGAATACCGTGTCGATGATCACTGGAACGTCACGCTCAACGGCAACAACCTGTTCGACAAGAAGTACTACGAAACCGTGGGTACTTCGACCTATGGCAACTACTATGGTGAACCACGCAACTTCATGGTGACCCTGCGCGGCACCTATTGAGGGTTTGGAAGCGGGGCAGGGCCTGGGTTAAGGTCGTAGGCTGTCCCGTTTCTCTCAGGAATCCCCTTTGCCCGCTTTCTACCTGAGTATCAGCCTGCTGCTGTATTTGCTCGCCCTGTTCTTCGATGGCGCGCTGATGAGCGGCGAGCGTCATATGCCGGCCTTGCAGATGTTGCTGTACGGGCCATGGGGCATGCCCTTCGGTTTGTACCAATGGTTTGCCAACCCGCTGCTGGCCCTGGCCATCCTTGCCCATCGGCGGTTCCGCCGCTTGGCATTGCTGGCCGGGTTGGCGGCGGTGTACCTGGCAGCCAGCAGCTTCGGCATCACCCGCCTGCCCGACAACCAGAGTTATGAGTTTCACGACCTGACCGGTTTTGGTGCTGGTTTCTATCTGTGGCTGGCGGCCATCGGGGTGTTCTGCCTGGGGCAGGCCTGGCATTGCTGGAAGGCACGTAGCGCCGACGACATGCCGGGCTGGAACTGGCTGGATGTGGCGTTGATTGCGGCGCTGGGCGTGGCGCTTTATTCAGCCACGCAGATGCCATCGCTGCGCTTCCACCCAGGCAAGGTACTGATGCCGCCGGAACAACCGCAATCGTTTTGATACCCGCAAGGAGGGTTTGCATGATCAAGCATTGCCTGACAGGCCTGGCACTGGCCTGCGTTTTGCCGCTGGCCGTGGCGGACGATTACACGCCGGCCTACGGAAAGTGCATGGACAAGGCCTCCAGCACCGTGGCCATGAGCGAGTGCATCCAGGCCGAGACACACGTGCAGGACCAGCGTCTGAACCGGGTGTACAAGCAGTTGATGGGCAAGCTGGATGCCGGGCAGCAGAAAAGCTTGCGGGATGTGCAGCGTAAATGGCTTGCCTACCGCGATGGCAATTGCCAGTTTCATGTGCAGGCCAGTGGCGGGACGATGGCGCAGCTGGAGGGAGGGTCATGCATGATGGACATGACCCGCGACCGGGCGGCGGAGCTGGAACGGGTGCTCAGCCCCGGGCAGTGAGGTTGCCTGTCCCGGCCCCATCGCCGGCAAGCCAGCTCCCACAGGTACAGCTCACAGGCAGAAGATGGCACTCAACCTGTGGGAGCTGGCTTGCCGGCGATGGGGCGCGAAGCGGCCCCGCTTTTACTGGCGAGGCTCGCGCAGCGCCCGGGCCTTGAGGTATTCGCGCACTTCCACGGCATCCCCGGCAAACTCGATACGCTCTGCCTTGGCTGCACGCTGGTAGGCATACATCGGGTCGTAATACTCGTTGAGCAAGCCTTCGATCCAGCCCCGGTGCAGGTCCACCGCGCCGCTGCGCTGTTGCGCTTCAAGGGCGAGGCGCAGGACCTGCGAAAGCCGCTGATAGCGCTCCCCACCCAAGCGCTTGCAGATGTTGGCCATGCTTTGCAGCATGCGCTCGGCAAACAACCGGCGGCCATCCTCTTCGCCATGCACGGAGATAAACTCGGCACTCAAGTTGACCACGTAGTCGCGCAAGATGCGCTCCACGCGGTTGGCGAAGCTGTCTTCCAGCCACACCAGCGGGTACTGCTGCATACCCTGATACAACTCCAGTGGCACCGTGCAGCTGCCGACGATGCGGCCTTCATCTTCCAGCACGAACTGCTCGCAGCCGCGGGCGCGCTTTTTCAGCACATCGATGGCCAGCTGGTTTTCGAAGTCGATTTGCGCCGGCTGCGCGGTGGCGCGTTTGCCGAAGCTGGAACCGCGATGGTTGGCGTGGCCTTCCAGGTCGAGCACGTTGTCCAGCTGGTGCAGCACATCGGTCTTGCCGGTACCGGTCAAACCGCCCACCAGCACAAAATCGCATTGCGCCACCGCCTGCTGGGTGGTTTCCAGCAGGAAGGTGCGCATGGCCTTGTAGCCACCTTTGACACGCGGGTACTGGATGCCTGCTTCATCGCGCAGCCAACCCTGCACGATCTGTGAACGCAGGCCGCCCCGGAAGCAGTACAGGTAACCTTGCGGGTGGGTCTGGGCAAACGCTACCCAGGCATCCATCCGCGCCTGCTTGGTGGCGCCGCTGACCAGCTGGTGACCCAGGACGATGGCGGCCGCCTGGCCTTGCTGTTTGAAGCAGGTGCCGACCTTCTGCCGCTCCTGGTCGTTCATCAGCGGCAGGTTGACCACGCCAGGGAAGGCGCCTTTGGCGAATTCGAGCGGCGCGCGCATGTCCATCATCGGCACGTCGTCGAGGAACAGCTGACGGAAGTCGGTGCAGTCGGGGCGCATCAGATCACCTCGACCGCGTGGCTCTGTCGCTCGACCAGCTTGCCGATAGGCGACAGTTGCAGGCCCAGTTCGGCAGCCACGGCGAGGAAGTCGGTTTCACCCTCCGGGGTAACGGCCACCAGCAGGCCCCCGCTGGTCTGCGGGTCGCACAGCAGGTGCTTCTGGTCGTCAGTGAGGGTGCCGATCTTGTGCCCGTAGCTGTCGTAGTTGCGCAGGGTCCCACCGGGGATGCAGCCCTCGGCCAGGTAGTGGTCGACACTGGGCAGGCGCGGTACCGCGGCGTAGTCCAGGTGCGCGGTGAGGCCGCTGCCTTCGGCCAGCTCGACCAGGTGGCCGAGCAGGCCGAAGCCGGTGACATCGGTCATGGCCTTGACCCCGTCGAGTTTGCCGAAGCGGCTGCCAGGTGTGTTAAGGGTGCACATCCAGTCGCGGGCGAGGCCCTGGTCCTGCGGGCGCAGCTTGGCCTTTTTCTCGGCGGTGGTGAGGATGCCGATGCCCAGTGGCTTGGTCAGGTACAGCTGGCAGCCTGCAGTGGCGGTGTCGTTGCGCTTGAGGTGGCGCTTGCTGACCACACCGGTGACGGCCAGGCCGAAGATTGGCTCGGGGGCGTCGATGGAGTGGCCACCCGCCAGCGGGATACCGGCTTCGGCGCACACGGCGCGGCCGCCACGGATCACTTCACGGGCCACTTCCGGTGGCAGCACGTTGACTGGCCAGCCAAGAATGGCGATGGCCATCAGAGGGTCGCCGCCCATGGCGTAGATGTCGCTGATGGCGTTGGTGGCGGCGATGCGGCCGAAGTCGTACGGGTCATCGACGATCGGCATGAAGAAGTCGGTGGTCGAGACCACACCGCGCTCTTCGTCCAGCGCGTACACTGCTGCATCGTCGCGTGACGCGTTGCCGACCCACAGTTTAGGGTCCAGGGCCTGGGTGCCGCTTTCGGCGAGGATCACGTCCAGCACCTTGGGGGAAATCTTGCAGCCACAGCCGGCACCATGGCTGTACTGGGTCAGGCGAATCGGCTCGCTCATGTGTACCTCAGCAGGTCAAATTGTTGCGCGATTGTAGCAAAGCTGGCCTTTGGGCCCTTGCCTCTTATAATTCCCGATGTCGGCGGATTTGTCGGCACTTCCCCGCTATTGAACCGGAGAACACCCATGCTCAAACGCCCCCTGGCGCTCGCCGCCGGCCTCGTGCTGTCTTGCTGTGCCGTTGTCGTACAGGCCGCTGAAACCCTGCGGGTCAGCGCCATCCCCGACGAAGCGCCGACCGAGCTGCAGCGCAAATTCAAGCCACTGGGTGAGTACCTGGCCAAGCAACTGGGCATGGAGGTGAAGTTCGTACCCGTGGCGGACTACCCGGCGGTGGTGGAGTCGCTGGCCGCAGACCGTCTCGACCTGGCCTGGCTGGGGGGCTTCACGTTCGTTCAGGTGCACCTGAAGGACCCGACCGCCACGCCACTGGTACAGCGTGAGCAGGACGCACAATTCACGTCCAAGTTCATCACCGCCAACCCCGACGTGAAGAGCCTGAGTGATCTGAAGGGCAAGTCGTTTGCCTTCGGTTCCATTTCGTCTACTTCGGGCAGCTTGATGCCGCGTTACTTCATGCTCAAGCAGGACAATATCAAGCCTGAAGAGTACTTCAGCCGCGTGGCCTATTCTGGCGCCCATGATGCCACCGTGGCCTGGGTGCAGGCTGGCAAGGTCGAGGGTGGCGTGCTGAACGCCAGCGTGTGGCAAAAGCTGGTGGATGCAGGCAAGGTCGACACCACCAAGGTGAAGGTGTTCGCCACCACCCCAACCTACTTCGACTACAACTGGACCGTGCGCGGCAACATGGACCCGGCGTTGAAACAGAAAATCAAGAAAGCCTTCCTGGACCTCGACCCGAGCAACCCGGAGCACAAGGCGATCCTTGACCTGCAGGCCGCCAGCCGCTTCATCGAGACCAAGCCTGAGAACTACAAGGGCACCGAACAGGCTGCACGCGAGGCCGGCCTGCTCAAGTGACAGCTTCGAATGCGGCAATTCATCTGCACGGTGCCAGCCTGCGCCATGGCCAGGTACGCGCGCTTGACGCGGTGAGCCTGCGTATCGCGCAGGGCGAGCGTGTCGCCATCATCGGGCCGTCGGGGGCGGGCAAGTCCAGCTTGCTGCACCTGATGGCCACGGCCATCCAGCCCAGCAGTGGGCGCCTGGAGTTGCTTGGCGAGCAACCTTGGGCACTGTCGGCAAGGGCACGCCAGCGACTGCGTGCGCGGGTTGGCCTGGTGCATCAGTCGCCGCCTTTGCCACCGCGTCAGCGGGTGGTGACCGCCGTGCTGGCGGGTCGCCTGGGGCAGTGGGGTACGCTGCGCGGCTTGCTCAACCTGCTGTATCCCAGCGATGTGCCGGGGGCGCGCCAGGTGTTGGCTGAACTGGGCCTGGCCGACAAGCTATTCGTGCAGTGTGGGCAGTTGTCCGGTGGCCAGTTGCAGCGGGTGGGCATTGCTCGGGCGTTGTACCAGCGTCCGCAGGTGCTGCTGACCGACGAACCGGTGTCGGCCATGGATCCGGTGTTGGCCGACCACAGCCTGGCTTTGCTCAACCGCCATGCCCAGGCCACTGGCGTGACGTTGGTGGCGAGCCTGCACGCCGTAGAGTTGGCGCTGGCGCATTTTCCGCGGGTGATTGGCATTCGGGAAGGGCAGGTTGTGTTCGACTGCCCGGCCGAAGCGGTCACCGAGCAACTGCTGGACGCGCTATACGCCAACGAACAACTGGCTCCGCCGCCAACCCAGGGGCCGACCCTGACCGTGCAGATTCCGCGATGCTGAAGGCCGACGCCCGCGACCCCGCGCTGCTGCCGCGGTTGCTGCTGGCCCTGTTGGCGGTAGCGGTACTGTGGCCGGCTATCCTGACAAGCGAACTGAACCCCGGGGTGCTGTTGCAGGCGGACAACCGTCAGCAGATTGCCAGCTTTACCAGCGCCTTCTGGCCGCCGGCACATGATGCCGATTTTCTTGCACTGCTCTATGAAGCCACCTTGCAGACCCTGGCCGTGGCGACTGCCGGCATGGCGCTGGCGTTGTTGTTGGCGATCCCGGCTGGCTTGTTGGCCAGCCGTGCCTTGTCCTTGCGTGCTGCTTCACGCGGCGGGCGGGCCGGGTTCTGGTCGCGACTGTTGCGTCTGCCGGTGCGCGGGCTGCTGATTTTCCTGCGTAGCGTGCCGGAGATCGTCTGGGCGTTGCTGTTCGTGCGCGCCGTGGGGCTGGGGCCGACGGCGGGCGTACTGGCTATCGCCATCACCTACAGTGGCATGCTCGGCAAGGTTTACGCCGAAATATTCGAGTCGGTCGACCAGCGCCCGGCGCATGCCTTGTTGCAGGCGGGCAGTGGCCGGCTGGCGGCGTTTTTCTACGGCATCCTGCCCAATGCTGCCTCCGAAGTGGTGTCGTACACCGTGTACCGCTGGGAGTGCGCGGTGCGGGCTTCGGTGGTGATGGGCTTTGTCGGTGCCGGCGGGCTGGGCCAGCAGATCGACCTGTCGATGCGCATGTTCGATGGTGCGCAAGTGGCGAGCATGCTGCTTACGTTCTTGCTGCTGGTGATGCTGGCCGACCTGCTCAGCCGCCTGCTGCGCTGGAGGCTGGCATGAACCGCGCAATCAACCTGTTGCTGCTTGGCGCCATCGCGGTGGCGGTGGTGGCCTCGTTTGCTTACCTGGAGCTGGACCTGCGCGCACTGGTAGGCAACGGCGGGCTGGGGCAGATGGGCGAGTACGCCGGGCGCTTCCTGCAGCCGGATCTGTCTGCGGGGCATCTCAAGGCGGTGTGGCGCGGGGCGCTGGAAACCCTGGCCATGTCTGGCATGGGCACCTTGTTGGCAATGGTAGTGGGGATGTTGCTGGCACTGCCTGCGGCGGGCCGCTTCGGTTGGCCGTTGCAAGGGGCCGCGCGTTTGCTGCTCAATGCCTTGCGTGCCATTCCTGAACTGGTGTGGGCTGCGCTGACTGTGCTGGCGGCTGGGCTGGGGCCGAATGCCGGTACCCTGGCTTTGGCGTTGCACACCGCTGGCGTGCTGGGGCGGTTGTTTGCCGAGGCGCTTGAGAATGCCCCGCCCGAGCCGGCGGCGGCGATCCGTTTGCAGGGGGGCAGCCAAGTGGCGGCGTTCTGCTTTGGTACCCTGCCCAACCTGTGGCCGCAGTTGCTGGCCTACAGCTTGTACCGCTGGGAGAACAACATCCGCATGGCCAGCGTGCTTGGATTCGTCGGGGCGGGCGGGTTGGGGCAGATGCTGTACACCACCTTGAGCCTGTTCCAGGAGGCCCAGGCCAGCACGGTGATCATCGGGATGCTGGTGCTGGTGTTGCTGGTGGATGTGTTGAGTGACGTGTTGCGCCAGCGCTATGTGCGGGCCTGACGGAAAGCCCGGGCTGCAATGCAGCCCCGACATCTCTCAGGCGTCTACAGCCTCGGCACACTGCGCCTCCCGCTGCATCGACTCCAGGTTACGCTCGATCGTCTCGCATATGGTATCCATCTGGATCTGATGCTCGCTGAACCTGAACGGGCTCTGCAAGTCCGTGCCGATCCGCTCGATGGCCAGCAGCATGAACCCTACCACCGTCGATGCCAGCGGCGTGAACCAACCCAGCGATTCCACCAGCCCCACCGGCACGATCAAACAGAACAAAGTAATGAACAGCCGCGGAAAATACACATAAGGGTAGGGCAGCGGCGTGTTGGCGATCCGCTCCATGCCACCCTGGGCATTGGACAGGTCCACCAGCGTCGACTCCAGCCGTGCGAGGCGGATGCTGTCCAGCCGCCCGGCCTGGTATTCCCGGGCCAGCAAGGCCGCTGAACCGCCGAGAATGTCATTGGCGAAGTTATTCGAACGGTTGCGCCGCTCGAACTCCGCAGGCGGGATGAAGGCCATCAGCTCGTCCGGGCAGCGTTCACCCTTCAGGTGCGCCGCCAGGCAGTTCACATAGGCGATATGCCTGCGCAGCAGGGTGGCCTTGACCGGGTTCAGGCCATCATCCGGGTCGTCGATCAGGGTCAGCGTCTGCCGGGCGAAGCTGCGCGACCCGTTCACCAGCGCCCCCCACAACGTGCGTGCCTCCCACCAGCGGTTGTAGGCGCTACTGTTGCGAAAACTCACCAGCACCACCAGCGCCGAGCCCAGCAAGGTCAATGGGATCAGCGGCAGGGTGAACTTGCTGTTGAAGAACAGCATGAAGTCGATGGTGACCAGCACATCCCAGATCAGCAGCCAGAACAGCGACCAGCCGATGTAGCCGATGGTCTTCACGGCCAGGCGGTACTTGCGGGTGATGATGTCTTTCACGCGGGGGCACCTCGAAACGCGGGGGATGCAGGATGGGACGCCGAGGCTCGTCGAAGGTTCGAGGGTTGAATGTTGCAAGGGATTTTGTAGCTGAAATGAAGGGAAAAATCCGACCAGCCTGTCAGATGTGCCTGAATTCCTGATTCAGCTCAAAAACGACAGAGTGGGTCGCTTCAATCCTTGAATAGGTGTATCCATAAGGATACGATTGGGTGACCACTTGATGTTTCTCGTTGAACAGACGGAAAGCTTTGCCGCTTGGCTATCGAGCTTGAGAGATTTGAGGGCCAGGCTGGCGATAGGTCGTAGGCTGGAGCGAGCAGCGGCGGGCAATCTTGGTGACTTCAAGTGGCTTGGAGGCGGTATTGGTGAGCTTCGCATCGACGTAGCTGCCGGTTATCGCGTCTATTTCACGCGAAAGGGGGAGAGGTTGGTTTTACTGCTGGTCGGCGGCGACAAGTCCACCCAGGCCGCCGACATCCTCAAAGCCAGAAAGCTGCTGAAGGAGATGAAATGAGCGAAAAATTGATCCCGTTTGATATGGCAGCCTTGTTGAGCAGCGATGAGGCAATCAGTGAATACCTTAGCCAGGTGCTATCAGATGGCGATACCGAGGAAATCATTCGAGCACTTGGACATATCGCTCGTGCACGAGGCATGACAAATATTGCTACGGAGAGTGGGCTGGGTAGAGAAAGCCTGTACAAGGCGCTGAGCCCTGGCGCGAAGCCTCGTTTTGACACTGTATTGAGGGTCATTCGTGCTCTGGGGGTGGACCTTCTCGTTCAGCCACATGCAATGACCCGCTGATCCAGCTCGGTTAAGTCAGTATTTGCTTCATCTGCACCAACGCTACCCGCGTGCCGTCCCACGCCTGCCGCTCCTCGATGCCGAACGGTGTGAAGCCCAGCTGTGGATAAAGCAGCAGGCCGGCGGTGTTGTGATTGAAGCATGACACCCAGACCTCCCGAGCGCTGTACTGCTGACGGGCGAGGTCGATCATTGCCGTTACCAGATAACGCGCTACACCAAGGCCGCGGGCGCTGGGGGCCACCACTACGTTGCCCAGGGCACATACGCCGCCATGTTCGGCTTTGTAGAAATTGGCGAAGGCCAGGACAGCGCCGTTACCTTCCACTACCGTGGAGCCGCTGCGTTGGGCAATGGCGTCGCTCAGCTGGTTGGGGGTGAGGGGGTAGGTGGCTTTGGGGAACATGTAGAACAGTTCGTCCGGGTTCTGCGGGAAGCTGCAGATGACGGGGATGTCTTCAGGCCGGATGGGGCGGTGGGTCAGGTGCATGGCAGGTCCTTCTCGCGTTGGTTGGCACGGCCTCTTCGTGGGTACTGCACAAGGCTCAAATCCTGTGCAGGCCCTGTGGGAGCGGGTTTACCCGCGAAGAGGCCATCAGCCTCACATCATAGGCCGCTTTCCATCCAATACCGCGACCCGATTCACGGCTTGGCGGCCACCGCCACGTAGCCTTTGACCGAAGCCGGTGCCTGGGGCTTGGCCTTGTGCGCCAGCAGGTACTGGTAACGCCGCCATTCCTTGTCGATTTCGCTGAACGACATGAACACGCTGATGCGGTCCTTGCCGGCCAGGTCCGGCCGCTTGCCGGCGTCGATCTCGCTGGTGGGGATGATGGCCACGTTGATGCCCACCACCTTGCCGTCATCGGCAAACACCGGCCCACCCGACATACCCTTGGTGATCGGGCCGTCATGCACTGAGTAGAAGACGCTGCCAGGCGTACCTTCAAGCCGTACCAGTGACGACAGGGCATGGCCCTTGCCCTGCATTGGCATCATGAAACTGTTGAAACCCACCGCCGTCACGGCTTCCCCAGGCACGTACTGGCGCCAGTGCGGCACGCTGCTGGCCTTGTGCTTGAAGAACACTACGTCACCGAGGCCCTCGTGGACCACGTTGCGCAGGAAGGGGGTGTGTTTGGCGGTTACTGCGTAATCCTCGTTCCACTGGATGGCGCTGGCCATCAGCAACATCGGCAGAGGGGCACCAGAAGTGACCACGAAAGCCTGGCTGTAGACGGGATCTGAAACGTACGACGTTGGCACTCCATTGCACCCACTGAGCAGCATCATTGCCGCCATGCAGGGCGCGATTGTTTTCATGTGTCACACAGGGTGTGGAGAAATGGGAGCGCAACTATGGCTAAGTGCCATTACGCTAGCAATACTTTCGGCATATACCCGACGAATGACAGCTTAAGTGTTAGTCATGACGGCGGCCAATAGAATGCAGGTATGGCTACAGGTCCCAGAGCCATTGGGGCGGCGTCAAAGTGGAGGGATTTTTTTCGGGCGGATCTGATGGGTGTGAGCTGCATTGGGCTATCACACTGACAAGCTACCTTTTTCAGGGAGACCTGTTCATAGTTGCCAGTCGACTTACCCTGAAAGGAATCAGAACATTGTTTAAGCTAAATCCCTTGGTGCCCGAGCTGATCGTTTCTGATCTACCTCGCAGCCTGGCATTCTACTGCGGCGTACTCGGCTTCAAGATTGAATACGACCGGCCAGAAGAGCATTTTGCCTTCCTGTCCTTTGGTGGCAGCCAGCTGATGCTGGAGCAGGACTGGCAGAGTGAGTCACCCTGGCGGGTCGGCCCGCTGGAGCCGCCGTATGGTCGAGGCATCAACCTGTCGATCGAATGCGCTGATGCACTGTCCTTGGTCGCGTCGCTGGGGGTTGCGGGGCATAGCATCAGAAAGCCGATTGAAGAGTGTTGGTACCGCCAGGGCGGCATGCTGATCGGCCAGCGCAATTTCCTGGTGCAAGACCCGGACGGCTACCTGCTTCGGTTTGCTGAAGATCTCGGCGTGAAGAGCGCCTGAGCCAAGGGCGGATCCACGGAAAATTGACCCCAGGTTGCGCTCGATGGTCTCGAAAAGGGTATCCATCTGGGTCTGGTGCTCACTGAACCTGAACAGGCTCTGCAAATCCGTGCCGATCCGCTCGATGCCACCCTGTGCATTGGACAGATCTAACACCGTCAGATGCTGATGCCTTTGTCCACACTGAATATGTGGCAATGAAGTGTCGCCACATATCGCTATACACCCACACAGTTATTGAAGTCGCGGCGCTTATTGCCTCCGCGCACTTTCGGAACTAAGCCAGTATCTTCGCCCGGACTAACTTCTCTCTTTCGAGTGTCGAGTGTCGCTATATCAACTATTTATGTCCCTTGCACGATAGTTTCAAAATGGCTGAACTAAGTATTTGCCCACAGCGCTTTTTCCCGAAGTGGGTCATCAACAAAATAGCCGCCCCTCAATTTTAACCATCAGCCTGACGCGGTGGCCGAAAGTTGACCGCGGCGGCTGGCGGCCAAGTAGGTGGCTCGCCGCCTGAACTGATGACCCCACACCGTTTACCAGGAAAGGAAAGTGTCATGGGAATGACGAGGCGTAAGTTTTTGATCGGCGGCGGCGTCGTGGCCATTGCAGGTGGCGCAGGCATTCTGACCCCCTTGCTGACCCGCGAAGGCCGGTTGATCCCCGGCAAACCGCGGTTTGGTTTTGTAGAAGGCACGGAAGGTGCACTTCCCAAGCAGGCGGACGTGGTAGTTGTTGGCGCTGGCATTCTGGGGCTCATGACCGCGATCAATCTTGTCGAGCGTGGCCTCTCGGTAGTCGTCGTTGAAAAAGGTGATATTGCCGGCGAGCAATCATGCAGGTTCTATGGTCAGGTCATGACCTACAAGATGCCTGATGCGACGTTCCAGTTGCACCATCTTGCCAAACAACGGTGGCGCGAGATGAACGCCAAAGTGGGTGCAGATACCAGCTATCGCACACAGGGCCGGGTCGAAGTTCCTTTCGATGAAGAAGACCTGGAAAGCGTCAGAAAGTGGATTGATGTCAAAAGCCGGGAAGTAGCAGCGGACAACCCCTTCAAGACTCGGATCATTCAGGGGAATGAACTCGAACAGCGGCTGCGCGGTGCATCATCGAGCTGGAAAATTGCAGGTTTCGAGGAAGACTCCGGTAGCCTGGACGCCGAGCGCGCATCGTTTGTCATGGCGGAGTACGCCAAGAAAATGGGTGTGCGCATCTACACCCACTGCGCCGCAAGGGGTCTGGAAACCCAGGCAGGCGTCATCTCCGATGTGGTGACCGAGAAGGGCGCCATCAGCACTTCTCGCGTGGTCGTGGCAGGCGGCGCCTGGTCCAGGCTGTTCATGCAGAACCTGGGCGTCGATGTGCCTACCTTGCCGGCCTACCAGTCCCAGCAAATCATCAGCGCGGCACCCCGTGCACCGGGGGGCAACGTTGCATTGCCAGGGAACATCTACTTCCGCGAGCAGGCCGACGGTACATACGCCACCTCACCGCGCGTCGTCGTTGCCCCGGTGGTCAAAGAATCGTTCATGTATGGCTATAAATACCTGCCATTGCTGGCCATTCCCGACTTCCCGGTGCACATCTCACTCAACAAGCAACTGATTGATTCGTTCACTCAGCCCACCCAGTGGAGGCTGGACGAGGTATCGCCCTTCGAGAAAAACAGGCTGATGACGGCGGCCCCGGATATTCCAGAGCTGGATGCATCTCTGGAAAAGCTCAAGGTCGAGTTCCCTGCCTTCCAGGATGCGAAGTTGATCGATCAGTGGAGCGGTGCCATGGCCATCGCCCCGGATGAGAACCCGATCATTTCGCAGGTCAATGAGTACCCTGGCCTGGTCATCAACACCGCCACCGGTTGGGGTATGACGGAAAGCCCGGTGTCGTCCGAGCTGACGGCAGACCTGCTGCTTGGAAAGGCGCCGGTGCTGGACCCTAAACCCTTCAGTTTGTATCGATTCTAAGCACACATACCGCAATGGAATGACCCGTACACGCATCACCGGTGCGTGTACATTCTTGTGTAACCATCAGGAGAGAAATATGAAATTCGCGTTCAAGACCGTTGCTGCATTGGCGTTGGGATTAGCCGGTGCCGGCAGCGTTCATGCACAAGATATCGTGCGCCATGGCGCAGGTAGTTTCCCTATCTCCTCGGCAGTAGAGATTCCTGCCGGGAAGTCGATCGTCTATCTGAGCGGTTCCGTCCCGTCGGTGATCCATCCCGACGCGCCCAAGGATTCGCTGGAAGCCTACGGTGATACCAAGGCACAAACCATCAATGTGCTTGAAAGCATCCAGCAGCAGCTGAAAGCGCTGGGTCTGGGCCTGACTGACGTGGTGAAGATGCAGGTATTCCTGGTGGGCGGGCCGGAGAACGGCGGGAAGATGGATTTCGACGGTTTCATGGCCGGCTACACCCAGTTCTTCGGGCCAGCCGCCAAGCAGCCGGTGCTACCTGCGCGCTCGGCGTTCCAGATTGCAGGCCTGGCGCACCCTGCCTGGCGGGTTGAGATCGAAGTGACAGCGGTTCGTCCCTGAGAGGACCTTGGCCCAGCCCGACATAATCGCCGGGCACAAAAAAACCGACCATAAGGTCGGTTTTTTCCGGATTTTGGTGCCCGAGGGAGACCAATACTGCTCGATGCAGGCCTTAGTTTATGAGGGGTTTTGTGTTTGTGAGAGAAAACCTACTCACAAACCTACTCACTTTGTTGCGAGCGTTGCAAAGCCATCACACATCTGTGCCATCTATTCGGACAGACGCTTGAGCGTCATCAGCATACGGGACGCTCACCTCGACCTTTTTGCCTGACTCGGTAGTGATTTCAATCACGAGTCGGTGAGGAGGGGCTGCAAAGTCGTCTGTGAACAGCACGTGGACAGCCTCTTTGCAAGAGTCGCCCGTGGAGACCGGCCAATAAGCCGAGCCGTCTTTGGCCGGCAGATACACTTGAATGTTGGACATTTCCTTTCTCCTAGCTGCTTTAGATTGCGTGTCTTAGCAGGCTAGCCGACTTTTATGATCCTTTCTCGGGATGTCAATACGAAGCCTCAGGCCCCTCCTAACAATGCTTCGGGCATCATGGCGGCACGATGTACCCCCTTAGATACCCCCACTCTGACGATGGTGATATGCTCAAATTCAGAGTCTTTTAAACTGAACGTCAAAAGCAGATCGCTACTGAATTTGAAGGTCGCGCTCAAAAAGCGCCAACCTGCGCAACGTGATGAGCCCGGCTGGAAGGACGCCACCAATGCCAAGCTATGATTTCCAACAACTTTCCCCATATGACTTCGAGGTGCTTTCCCGAGACCTTATCCAGGCTCGAGATCAAATCACCCTTGAATCCTTTAAGTCTGGAAGAGATGGCGGAATAGACTTTCGGATTGCCCAGGGATCAAAAAACACAATTGTGCAATGTAAGCACTATAGTGGCACTGGCTTCGCTGGATTATTGAACAGTCTAAAAAAAGAAACTATTAAGGCTCAAAAACTGAGCCCAGATCGATATGTCTTAGTAACATCGGTAGGGTTGACCCCCGAAAACAAGTCCACTATTGCAAAAATATTTGGCCCAATACTTTCGACAAATGACATCATCGGTCGAGACGACCTGAACAACTTACTAACACTTTTTCCAAAGGTTCAACTTACACATTACAAACTTTGGCTCGCAAGCAAGATCGTACTAGATAGGGTTCTATATAACGCCTCTATTACGCAAAGCGAGTTCGATGCACAGCGTGTCCATCGAGACATTCAGCGATATGTAAGCAGCGCAGCATTCCCTAGGGCGCTGACAATGCTTAAAAAAGAACATGTAGCAATCATCTCCGGCGCTCCAGGGGTCGGTAAAACCACCTTGGCGAAAATGCTAATATTCCATTTTCTCGACCAGGGCTATGAACTTATATCCATTGTAGAAGGGTTCCGGAGCGCCCGAGAACGCTATGATAGAAATACAAAGCAAATATTTTATTATGATGATTTTATTGGAGCCACTTTCCTTGGTGAGAGCGGTTCGTCTTTCACAAGAAACGAAGATCGAGAGATCTTGGATTTTATCGAGCTAGTGCAAAACTCCACTAACTCAACTCTTATATTGACCACGCGAGAACATATTTTACGACAAGCGATTTCAATATCGGAAAAGCTTAAGCACTCCACTATTATTGATAAGCACTGCATCCTCGAAATATCGGATTATTCACAGCATGAGCGGGCGCTGATTCTATACAACCACATATATTTCAGCAAACTGCCAAAGGAGTATATTTCAGCACTTCTAAAGGATCGCTTCTACACCAAAATCGTGAAACATGCCAAATTCAACCCAAGACTTATAGAATGGTTATCATCTTACCATCGAGTCAAATCAGTGCCCGCAGAACACTATCAAGAATTCATAAAAAACCTGCTTGATAATCCCGCTGAAATTTGGGCTCACGCTTATGAGAATCAAATCAGTGATGCAGCTAGATCCGTAGTTTTAGCGCTCTACCTATGCGGCGGGAGAACTGATGTAAGAAACTTGGAAAGGTCGTATAGCGCGCTCCATGCTATTCGATCAGTACGTTACGGATTCCGTACTCAACCATCAGACTGGCGTAGGGCGTTAGCGGAAGTTAATGGGTCATTCATTAGGCCAGGAGCCAAGATCGAATTCATCAACCCTTCTGTTTTAGACATGTTGAATGAAGTTATTCGAGAGGATACTTCTAACTTCCTCGACATATTAGATGCTACTGAGAACTTTCCACAGCTTCGACGCCTGTGGGTTTTTGCTCAAGCTGGAGGTAGCGAGAGGCTCTTGAGCCAATTAAAACGCGATCCTGACCACTTGGCGAAAACACTCGACAGGATCATTAACAAAACCCCTGCAACTGAGTACAACCCCGAAATTCATTTCTATTACGCTAACACCCTAGAAGCAAGAACTGAGACGGTCTTGCAAATTACCTCATCAATTAGCTCTGATAAAATTCAAAAAATTGCATTAAATTGCCTGAAGTATCTTACCAACTCATGGTCCAAAAAAACCGCCAACATAATCAGCGGTGTCGATGTCTTTAAGCAGCTAAACAAAAGCGATTCCCTTCCCACCAACCTAAAAGATTTTTATTTAGATCTTATCATAGACACTTTGCTCGACCACTCGCTAAATGAAGTCCGCTCGAATGATCTTTGCTCACTTCTAGATATCATTGATAAGCGCCCTAGCACTTTGCGCTCAGACACTCTTGCAAAGGCCATTGAGCAATATCTAGATGACTACTTTAGGGAAGAACTCTCGGAGCTCAGCTCAGTATCAGAGTTTGAGTCCTTCGAGCAAGACCTTATCACTCTAGGCAATCAGATAGATGCTGACATTTCCTCTGAGCGCATTTGGATCTCTGAAAAAATTGGTGAGCTCCAGGCTTTTGATGACGAACAGTCTTCTTATGCCTATGAGAGCTGGAAGGAAAGCAGAGGATCCTTTCGGGAGTCTGAGCCATCTATGGATGAGCTATTCAACACTCTGAACGGTTCTGATTAGTAATTTTATGCCAGCAAAACTTAGGTGATAGAGACGCAAAATCCACCTTGACTCACATGCTAAGCTAACATGTGTTAAGGGTGTCCTCAAACTGAGGACACCACTGTTAACTTATGGCTGTAACCACTCTTTGTCCGGCTTTGCTAGCAAGCGAGCATTGCCGTAGGCCCAATCTAGCATTAGACAGGTCGCAGCCCGATAGAAGGTGTTGTGATCTTCAATCACCAGCGCCAAATCAGCTTTAGCAGGGTTGCCTATACACAGCGGGAGCATTAACTGAACTTTGCCTTTATAAAAATTTGGAACAGCTGTTTTATAATTTCGCCGAACTCTCTCACGGGCATTGTCTATGACGCCTTTCAGCAGGGACTGTAAAACGTAGTTCTCCATTCCACAATATGGATGGGGGAAACGCTCTTTATTCTCAGAGACTATATGCTCAACGTTAACCCTGAAATCTTTCCGATGATCGAACACAAGCACAGCCGGATCATCAAAATAATGAGCCATTTCTGGTAGATATTCGAAACCATTTAAGTCGGCTTCACCTCGGCGTACGAACCGCTGAAAATACCAAGGCTGTCTAGCTCCAATATTACGATTCTGATTAAACAATGCGTAAATCGGTTCTTGTGTAGGCGTTACTAGCCCCGTATTAAAAGTAACATGTTGACCGTCCCCAGCTAACTCAACCTTTTCTTCTTTGGCAAGGCGCTTGTATGTGTGTTTTAGATAGTTCCCTAAGATCGGCTTACGACCATCAGCCTCAGTGAACTGGTAATCCCAGTTTTCTGGCTCAGCCAAATCTGAAAGCTGGTCAAGCTTTTCATCCCAACCTGGAAAGAATGCGAAGTCGAACAAGTCTTCCGGTAGATTTTTCACTGGTCCACTCCTGTGCTTGAGAGGAGCTGTATAGCTAGGAAGATCTGCAGTGTCAATTTGCTGCTAAACGACAGCCAACACGATCGTGTGGCTGCCGACCCAGTGGTCATCACGAGCTGAAGAAGAGGTGCCGGAGGCAGCCATCGGTCATTGCATCGCAAGTGATCGTCACCTAGGGCTCTGTTGAGGTCGGAACGGGCACCGCCTACCATGGAAGCAATTGGCCGCCACCGGGAAGGGAGCATGATTTCGGCAATGATCGATGGGAAAAAGCGGCCTCCGTTTCATAAGGGAGAGCGGACGACATGCGAGGGTTGCGGTGGGGTGCTCAACGCCGTCATGCCGCAATTCAACGCTGCGCACTGGAGACATAAGGGAGGGGACTGTGACCCGTGGAGCGAAGCGGAGGGCGAATGGCACAGGATGTGGAAGAGCTTGTTCCGCCCAGAGCATTGCGAGGTCTTCATGCGCGACCCGCACAGCCAGGAGATCCATAGGGCCGATGTGATGTGCCCTGGCGAAGGAGCAAAAGGTGTCGTGCTTGAGCTTCAGCACTCACACATTTCCGAGGAAGAGCGTGCGGCTAGAGAAACTTTCTACACAAGGGACCACCGCATGTTTTGGCTCCTGAATATGCACAGAACACGGTCTCTCGCGTTCAGCTTCGGCACCTGCTTGAGCTTTCAGGAGGCGAAGAAGGAAAGCTTTGGCGGTCGGGATTTCTACCACATGGAGTGGATCATGCGTGGGACATTGCTCGATAAATGGAAGCGGTCAAGGGCTCATGTATTCCTGAATTACAACGGTCATATCTACTATCTCGCAACCTACGCTGCTTGTCGCCCTATCGTTAGTCGGCAGGCCAAGGGACATTTCGCACTGGCGACGTTGAGCATTCGAGAATTCCTCAGCGCAGTGTCTGGTGGCAACGAGTCAGCGATACAGCTACCGTCGCGGAGCGCAGCGGTAAGTGGACAATGATCCGAACGCGGCAATGCAGACCTCGCCAGCGCGACGTATGGCCCGTAAGGCGCAGCATTTGCAAGAGTTGATGATGGAAGCGCGAGCGCCGCGCAGGGTGCCACGCAGCAAGTCGGCGGATATTCGCGCCTCCTCTTCGGTGAAGAACACGCCATCGAGCTTCACCCTTTGCCGGCCTGGACATGCTCGACTTCCCACAACAGGTAACAGGGGCCGCTTTGCCCAGGGTGAAGGTGGCCACGTCACAGGCTCGGGTAAAACGCTCTTAAAAGGTGGATGGAGCTGGTTGGATGGTCATCAGTGGGTAGCCTCCAGGTGTTAACTCGTCGGTGTTAAAGCGTTAACTTTTCGGTGTTAAAGGTGTTAACCCTGTTAACGTCCGCCAGTGGGCGCTATCGGCTCGTATGCCCCGTTTTACGTGGCTTCCAGCCCCATGCACGTTCGGCATGGGTGTTAACATCGCTTTAACATTTTTTGCTAAAGGGGGAAAAAATCTGTGCGTGGGGTCGGAGGCGGTCTAGGTAGGCGAGACCTCTAGACTTTCGACCCGCCCCCCTCAGTAGTCCGGCGCGGAGTACGGCGGCGCCGACCGGATCTGCTCAAGCGCTTCCGCTGCGCTCATGCCGCTAGCCAGCAGCCGATCAATCTCTTTGCTCAATCGCTCACGCTCCTCGATCTGGCGCAGCAGGGCGCGAGTGTGGGCGATCTGGTTGAGGGCTCGTTGAATGGGTTTGGGTAGATGGGTATGGCTCATGGTCTTCTCCGGTGTGAATGAAAAGGCCCGCGAGTGCGGGCCAGTGCCGGATCACCCCACAAAGGAAAGAAGGGCTCCGACTGCTGCGGTTAGGATGTCGTGGCACTCACAGCTAACCCACGCTTGCGCTTACGGAGTTGGCGCACCGGTCAGCGTGACCAGGCGGGTGGCCGTAGGAGCGAACACAGCCAGGCCAGCCCGCAGCTCTGCCAAGATGGTCACCATGTTGCGGCGGAAGTTGTCACCGTCGTGGCGGCTAGCCTCCACGGTCACCTCCTGACGGTCCAGCAACGCGGCCACGCTGGTATCGAGGATCAACGCCTCGCCCTGCGGCATGCCGTTGGTGACGACTACAGGGGTGCCCCACAGGCTGGGCGGCGCTGGATCGCGTGGAGTGCCAATCACATACTGGCCGTCGCCATCCTCGGCGCGCTCGCTCTCGATGGCGAACCAGTCACGCGGGTTCATCACGATGACATTTGGGTTCCAACCTTCGGCCTTCAGGTCAGTGAGAGCAGCGCCGATACGGTCAGCCGGTTTGCCCGTGGTGATGCCAGCAGCGGTGGCCTGCTTCTTGAAACCGAGGATTTCACCTGGCCCACCGTCGCCGTTGATGAGCTCGGCTTCCAGCTTCTGGCGCACGCCCACACTCATCAGCGTGTTGATCTGCCCCTCCAGCTGGTCGTTGTCCTGCAGAACCTGGAGGCTCGCCGGAATCCAAGTAGCGATGGTAGCGATCTCCGCCCGCTCCATTTTGGTGGGCATCGACCCTTCGGCCTTCTCCTCACCTTCTTCTTTCTGGTAGGCCGCGCCGTTGATGTAGCCGTCGAGGCGAACGAACTCGTAGGTGGCGCTGGTTACCGGCACGATCGGCAGCACATCCAGCAAGCTCAGCCGCGGCTGCGGAATGCCACGGATGCCGCCGCCATCACGCTGCGGGGCAGTTGGGTAGCTGGTTGAGCCAGTGACGCCCTTGTTGGGATTGGTGATCGCAGCGCGGACGCCCACTTTGCAATTGATCTGGCCGGTGGACTTCATACCGCTGCGGAAGCCGGCGATGCCATCAGCGGCCACGACCTGGGCAGTCACAGCATTGGAGTCGGTGGAATCGTCGTTAGCGCCTCGGCGGGCGCTGACATTCACCATCTTCTGCTCGATTTCTTGAAGGCGGGCGCCGAACTCGGTTTGCTTCTCGGTTGAGGACGATTTGAAGTCAGCGATCTGCGTGCCGATGTTCTGCAGCGTTTGATTCAGCTGGGTCATGTCCTGCTGATAGGGATCTGGCATAGGATTCTCCGGGGTGTGTAAACGATGCCGTCTACCCTATGCGCGCACGCACACCCCGGTCAGCGGTTAACTTCGACGTCCTCAGTCGGTATCCGTCGCAAAGCGCACTATGTCGGCTATTTTGTAGAACCTGCGGTTGCCCCGGCGGACGAAAGGCAGGGGGGAACGATTCTCGGCAGCCAGGCGGCGCAGGTAGCTGGGGGCATATCCCAGCAGGTCCGCCGTTGCTGGTTCTGGTACCAGGCCACCGATTAGCGGGGTTATGCCGGCCTGGGCCAACCGCTGGGTAACTTCCTGTTCAACGTCGACCATGATTTACATGCTCCTCTGTGATGCATCCTGAATTCCTCCAGAGGCCCCGTGGTCTGTGGCCTGTGTAGGATTTTGTGAAATTGCGTATCTCGGGTATGTCTCGCCTGTGAGTGCGGTTAACCCGAGCCCGTCTAAATGGTCGTGCCAGCGCTCCAGGGCTTGGCGCTTGAGCGCTTCGGCGGTGGTGTGGATGTAGGTGGCGTCCATGTTGCGCAGGGCGTGGTTCACCAGCATCTCGCCCACCAGGTAATCCACGCCTAGGTCCATCCAGCAGGTGCGGGCGACCTTGCGCACGTCGTGGCTGGTCCACTGGCGGTTGCTCAGTTCGGCAAATACCTGGCTCGCTGCTGTTGCACCCAGCGGCCCGCGCCGGCTGGCAGGAAACAGGTAGGCACCTTGGTAGCCCTGGGCGGCCTGCTGGGCCTGATAGCGGCTCAGCAGTGCGCAGGCCTGGCGGGTCAGCGGCAGCGTGTGGTTCTGCTTGGTCTTGGTGTCGTCGGCGGGGATGAACCACTGGCCGGCCTGCAGATCGACGTTGCGCCACAGCGCGCTGCGTGTCTCACCAAGGCGGGTACCGTGGCACAGCATCATCAGCGCCAGCAGGGCGTCACCGGGCCGCGCCTCGCTCCAGCCTGCCAGCTTGGCCAGCAGATCGGGCAAGTCTCGCTCCCGCAGCCGTGACGACTTCGGTTTGATTCGCACCCCGACAAAATCCCCGAAGCGCAGCGCGCCCATGGGGTTCTGCTCGATCATCCCAAGCCGGTGTGCCTTGCGCATGGCCACCGCCAGCACGTTGAACACCAGGCGGACGAACGACAGGGCATAGCGCTCTTGCAGTGGCCACATCAGCCGCTGATCGAGCGTGGCCTTGCTCACCTCGGTCAGCAGCAGGTCATTTAGCCGTGGCGTCAGGTGGCAGGTGATGGCCGACTTTGCCCCGGCCTTGCGCTTGGCCGACAAGTTGCGGTCGCGCAGCATGCGATCCAGGTACCAGTCCAGCAATTCACCGGTACGGCTCCAGGTGCTGGTCAGCGAGGTGGCTTCGGCGTCCACCGCACGCCGCGCGAGGATGGCCGGCAGTGCGGTCAGCATGGCCTTGGTGGTCAGGCTGGGGAAGTCGCCGGCCTTGCCCCACTTACCCCTGACCACGACATGCCAGGCGCCCCGGGTACGGTCAACGGTGGAATAGCGAAAACGCAGCTCGGGGTAACGCGGGTCACGCAACTGGCGCACCGGCTGGCTCGCCTGCTTGCGGATCTCGGCGTCAGTGAATGTGATGTGTTTGGTGGTCATGCTATGTCCTCAAACTGAGGGTGTCGGTTCACCGAACGAGGCCAGATGATCCGAATCAGACCAAATGAGCCGATTCGGCTCAGGGCGCCACTGTGTAGAAAGCAACACACCGTGGCATTTCCTACACAGTGGCGAACGTGGTCGGGCGATCCGGTACGGTGGGAAAATCCCCTGTTTTGCCAAAGGGCGAATTCCCGCCCATTTCGTCGAGCGCTCGCCGATTGCTCGTCTAGGTGTTCACTGAGCCTCGTCACGGTCCCACCTCCGCACCTGGCCAGCGCACACGAACGTCGGCCAGCGCTTCGTCGCGGGTGATCGGCTCACTGATCATGGTGAACGGTCGGCACCCAGGCACCAGCACCGTCCAGTTGCAGCGGCGTTCCAGACCGTCATTCGCGGCCAGTTCCGCCAGCAGCGCCAGCCGGTTAGCTTTGACGTACTTGCGCACATCGTCGGTCAGCTTTGAGGCGGGGGAGATGCGCACCCGCATACCTTGCTTCTTTGCGGAAAATCCACGTTCCAGCAGGTAGTCGAGCGCGGCCATCACAGGTCCTCCGCGTCATCATCTAGCAATGGAAACGACGCGCCACCCGGCAGCGGATCTTCGTGCTGATCCTCCCACTCGTGCCCATTTTCGTTACTCGTGCCCACGCCAAAGGATGGGCACGAGTGGGATTCTGAGGGCACGAGTGGTTGAAAGGGCGCGAATGAGCCACCCGCTTGGGGTAATGACCAGAACGACTTCACATCCTTTTTGTTGCCCGTTCTGGCGGTGATAACAGACAGCTTTTCCCTGGCCCGGCGAATCTGCTTTTCGGTGTAGCCATTGCGCCTCATCAGGGCTTTTGCTTCATTACTTTCGAGGGGGTTGTCCTTTAAGATCCGATATAGGCAATCGCTGGGATCATCTAGGTCTTGTGCCTCCTCATCACTGGATGCCTCCGCTTCTCCCAAGATCTCCCGGGCGCTACCTTCGATGGCTGCGCCCCACACCACGCGAGTGGCTTCGATCCCATCTCCGATGGCGCATGGCTCGATGGTGTAGGAGACACCTCCCTCGTCAGCGCCGATGTTCGACTTCGCTCGCGCCAGCACGCGTTGGTCGGAGTCTTCCTGCTTGGCAGCTACTAGTACCGTGCGGGCCAGCGCCGAGAACGCTTGCGAGCCAATAACCCGATCAGCAGGCGACGAGCCAGCGCCACCCTTGGCAAAGTGGGAAATTCCCACCACGGCGCAAAGGTTCTGCTCGGCGAAGTCCACTACGCCTTGCAGCGCACGACGCACGTCATTGGCCTTGTGCATGTCGCCCTTCACTGCGCTGACGATGGGGTCGAGCATCAGAAGCGAAACACCGCCAATCTCGCTGGCCGTCTCACGCAAACGGACAATGTCGTTGGCTGGGTCGAATGGATCGGCGTCGCCTCTGGCATTGGTGAGCCCCTGGATGATGTAGACGCGGCTCATGTCAGCGCCAGCAGCGGTCAAGCGGGGGATCAGCGTATCGGCTGGATCATCCTCACTCGACCAGATGAGTGCATTACCCGGCTCGCTACAGCGGCTGCCATCGGGCCAGCGTCCACCAGTGGTGATGGTGGCGATCAGACCGATCAGCAGCGTGGTCTTCCCGGTACCGCCAGCGCCGGCGAGGATGTGCAGCTTTCCTTTGGCCAGCCAGCCGGGCCACAGCCAGCGGATGGGAACGGCCTTGATTGTCGACGCCTTAACCGCATTGACGCGCCATAGGGGGGTTACGTTTTCACGATTGATGGGGCTAAGAGGCTCGGTCCATTCTTGTGCAAAGCGATCAGTAGTCATTTGACCCCCAGGCGCAGCTTGGCGAGGTTGAAGCGCGCCAGGTCGTCACCCTCCAACTTCCCTTGTCGCTGGAGAGGGTGGCCGATCCGATAAACCATGCGCTCATGTTCAATTGCCGCCTTACTTGGGCGGCGCCGCGGTTGTTTATCGCCGGGAAACAAGTCTCGCAAATCCAGACCAATTGCCGAGACAATCTCTTTTGTTGTGCAGCCGGCCCAGCATTTGAGCAAGACGACACCGTCCGAAGTTTCTCTAATGGCCAAACTGGGGTGCTTGTCATTGTGTGCGGGGCAGCAAGCTTTCCACTTGTCGGCGCCAGCAGACTTAACTTTGTCTAGTCGGTTAAGCACTTTATCCAGGCAAGCCGATCCCATCGGCGCATGTGCACCGTTTTGGATGTTCATGGTTATGCTCCGGGTTTTACTTCGGACAAGTGGAGAGTCGCGGCAGCGCCAGTGTCGGACAAGTTGCCAACGAGACTGCCTAGGCTTTCGAGGAGCCAGCCTATATCAGTTACCGCCACAGGGCTCAGACCGGTTTCACCGTTCGATGCTGTACAAGCCAACAAGTGGCCTATGCCTGATATCCCATGCGCGAGTACCGACACACAGCTTTCAGTCGCATGCTCTGTCGCTCTCAGCTGACCGGGAGTCATGTTCTTCAGCGCTTCGTGGCGTGGTAGGAGATCGTTCCAGTAGCTCATTGCACACCCCCGACTTCGTTCGCGCTGTAGCTATAGCCGATGTACCGGTGCCGCCAGCAAAAGTTCTGCGAGCCGAGTTTGACGTTATCGAGCTGCGCGTAAAGGTCTTTCGAGATCGGATGCTGCTGACCAAGAGCCGGGATAATCATCGCCGTAAGGATACATTCGAGCTTTTTGAACGCCTCCCTGGCTTGGTTTTGGTGGTGGCATTCGAAATCGGCGAGAACGGCCGGCTCCAGCATTGTTTGCTTCGGGCCACGGATCATTGCGCACCTCCTTGGGCTTCCAGGGCGCGGGCTTGATCCATGTGGTGGTTGTAGCGCTTCAAGCGGACGGACAGGGACGAGTTTGCGCGAAGGGCGCTGAGGGCCATCTTGCGGTGAGCAAGAGCACGGATTTTGGACGGAATGAGGGTGTTCATCGGTTCAGCTCCTAACGTTGAGGAACTGCCACGGATCGTCGCCAAACGATTTAGGGTGGCAGCTGTGCGCAGGTTGGCGAACCGGGACGTTAGGCACCCGGCAGACCCGAAGGTCTCCCGCGCACAGCCGCCATAAACAGGATGTGCGGGCACAAAAAAAGCGCCTGCAATCATCAAGGGGGCGCTTGTGCGCCTAACAGTAATCGGGTCGCCAAACCCGGTCGCTGAATTTGCAGCGACAGATGGACGATACAGCGAGCGCCGAATGGGTGCAAGTCCTACTAGTGCCCATTTTTTCCACTCGTGCCCATCCCTGTGCGTGGGCACGAGTGAAAAAAATGGGCACGAGTAAGGAGAAAGGGTATCAGTGGAGGCGGGGTAGGTCATCACGCCACCTCGCCACGGCTGGCTGCGATCTGCTCGTCACACCAGGCGTGAATCTCTGCCTCGATCCAGACGACGCACTTCGGACCGAGGGTGATTTGCTTGGGGAATGCGCCAGCGGCTATACGGCGGTAAATCTCGGTGCAGGACAGGCCAGTGATCGACTCAACGTCCTGGCGCTTGATGAAGCGGCGAGCGGGTGGGGTGATGTTGGTAGGGTTAGCCATCGTCTGCGCCTCCTTGGGCGGTTTCGGTAATGAACGATGGCAATGCTGGCGTGTGGTGGTCGGGGAGTCATTGCAACTGCAAAAATGAGTTTTGCAGTTGCAATCGCAGTCAGGCTTTTGCGGTCTTCGCCTCGATGAGCTTGCGGTTGGCTTGCGAAAACATCTTTTCAAGGTTGCTCTTGCTCAGTCCCCGCAAGTCGTACTTATCGAGTATCTCGTCTATCAAGGATGACTGGTTGCGCTTCTTGGTATCACCATTAGTTGCAATTTCCACCAGGGCAGCTACAGCGAGAGCGAATGACGGCGCTTCTTGGGCTTGCTGTAGCATAATGAGGGGCGCTTGCTTGATCGGACGGTCGTCTCCAGGCGGGAAGTTGTAAAGCGGTACGTTGCTTACACAGTCTTCGTTTAGTTTTACTTTGGCTTCTGGCTCGTCTACTGGATTGTCATTGTTTGCCATTGCTGCTAGAGCATATATTTCAGAGGGGTGTATTGAGCTTTCCTCGAAGTAGGGCATGTTCTCGTGCAAGTCATTCAGATAGGTGTCGGTTGCCTGATCTCGGAGTGCATAAAATCCCCCCTCTCTATCCCTAAGCACAAAAGCGCGACCGCCTTCTAAATCAACTTGGTCCGCCGGGATGTCAAAACCTAAGCAAAGGCCGCAATCGCTCTCAGGCTTCATAAAGTATCGCCCTAGATCCACTTGCTTCGCATGTTCCTCTTCGTCGAGTAGGGGGCTTAACTTGACGAGCGTTGCGAAGCAATTAACCTTCGCGGTAATCCAGCCGCTTCCATACATTATTGAGAGGTCGTTCTCGGTAACTTCTTCTTCAATGAGTCGAGAAAGCAGCGTAGCCGCCTCTTTAGGCGAAATTCGACATTTGAACTTGCTCAGTTTGCTCATCAGGAAGCGCTCCGAATAGAAACCACATTCGCGCCAGCGCAAAGGGCGTCGATCTCATCTGCCCAGCTCTGCATCATTTCCCGTCGCTGCTCCAGGTAGTGCGCATGGTTGTACGTGTCGCGGATCGAGTCTTGGTCGCCATGGGCCAGCTGCCGCTCGATCCAGTCACGGTTGTAGCCTCGGCTGTTCAGGCTGGTGCTCAGCAGATGCCGGAAACCGTGGCCAGTCTGGCGCCCCTCGTAACCCATCGAAGAAAGTGCCTTATTCACCGTGTTCTCGCTCATTGGCCTGGCCCGGTTGTTGCGCCCAGGAAAGGCGAGGGGATAGGAGCCGGTCAGTTCATGCAGGGTACGCAGCAGGACCACGGCCTGACGTGGGAGCGGGACGATGTGAGGGCGCCTTGCCTTCATCCGTGCTGCAGGGATCGTCCAGGTAGCTGACTCCAGGTCGAACTCCTCCCAGGGCGCCAGCCGCAGCTCACCGGGTCGCACTGCTGTCAGCATTAGTAGGCGAATGGCAATCTTGCTGGTGATATCGCACTGGGCCGCGTCCAGCTTCTCCAGCAGATCGGGCAGTTCGCCTTCTGATACGTGGGGGTGGTGGCGAGTGCGCGGGGCGTGAGCGGCTACCACGTCCAGATCGGTGGCGGGGTTGCCGGGTACCACGCCCTTGGCCAAGCCGAAACGGAATATCTGGCTCAGCCACTGGCGAACCTTACGGGCCACGTTAAATGCCTCGCGCCGCTCGATCTTGCGCACCAGGTCGACCAGCTCAGGGCGTTGCACCTCAGCAGCGGGGCGTTTGCCAATTACCGGGAATATGTCCGACTCCAGATACTGCAGCGCTTTCGATGCGGTGGCTGGAGCCCATCGTGGCTGGTTGTAGTCGTACCATTCCCGCGCTAGCACTTCGAGCGTCAGCACCTGGGCGGCGGCAGCGGCCTTTTCCTGCTGTTTATGTGCGCTTGGGTCGATGTTCTGTGCCAGCAACTTTCGCGCGGCATCCCGGCGCTCGCGTGCCTGGGCAAGTGTGACGGCGGGGTAGGTGCCCAGGCCCAGCATCTTGGCCTTGCCCTCGAATCGGTAGCGAAGGCGCCAGAGCTTCCCGCCGGCGGTCGTCACTTCAAGGCATAGGCCCTGGGCGTCAGCGAGGCGATAGAGCTTGTCGCGGGGTTTGGCGGTGCGGATGGCGGTATCTGTGAGCGCCACGGCTATTCCCTTGCAGTGCCGAACCGCGCCGGATTGCGGTCGGTGTGTGAGTAGGATTTTGGACCGAACTCGTCCTACTCACAAATCTACTCACATACTTTGGGGCTTACAAGGGAATCACTGGGAACGATGGGCACAAAAAAACCGGCTCAGTGGCCGGTTTCTCTGGTGTTCCGGGTCTGGTAGGGACCGCTTGGAACTATGTGATGGTGCCCCGAGGGAGACTCGAACTCCCACTCCTTTCGAAAACGGATTTTGAATCCGCCGCGTCTACCAATTCCGCCATCAGGGCGTGTGGCGCGCAGTATAGAGAGGTGCCGCTAGTCGGTCAATCGGCTTTCATGGTCAATTTTCACACATTGGGCTAAACTTCCCGGCCCTGCCGAACCGAACATCATCATGCGCGTCGCCGATTTTTCCTTCGAACTCCCTGATTCCCTGATCGCCCGCCACCCGTTGGCCGAGCGCCATGGCAGCCGTCTGCTGGTGCTCGATGGGCCGACCGGCGCGCTGGCGCACCGGCAATTCCCCGACCTGCTCGAGTACCTGCGTCCCGGCGACCTGATGGTGTTCAACAACACCCGGGTCATCCCGGCGCGGTTGTTTGGCCAGAAAGCCTCCGGGGGCAAGCTGGAAGTGCTGGTCGAGCGGGTGCTCGACAGCCACCGGGTGCTGGCCCATGTGCGTGCCAGCAAGGCGCCGAAAGTGGGCGCGGTGATCCTCATCGATGGTGGTGGCGAGGCCGAAATGGTCGCGCGCCATGACACGCTGTTCGAGCTGCGTTTCACCGAAGAGGTGCTGCCATTGCTCGACCGCGTCGGCCATATGCCGCTGCCGCCCTACATCGACCGCCCCGACGAGGGCGCCGACCGTGAGCGCTACCAGACCGTGTACGCCCAGCGCGCCGGTGCGGTTGCCGCGCCCACTGCGGGCCTGCACTTTGACGAAGCGCTGCTGGAAAAAATTGCTGCCAAAGGTGTGGAGCGGGCTTTCGTTACCCTGCACGTGGGCGCGGGCACGTTCCAGCCGGTGCGGGTCGACAAGATCGAAGACCACCACATGCATAAAGAATGGCTCGAAGTGGGCCAGGATGTGGTCGATGCCATCGAGGCCTGCCGCGCACGTGGCGGCCGGGTGGTCGCGGTCGGCACCACCAGCGTGCGTTCGCTGGAAAGCGCGGCGCGCGATGGCGTGCTCAAGGCCTTCAGCGGCGACACCGACATCTTCATCTACCCGGGCCGGCCGTTCCATGTGGTCGATGCCCTGGTCACCAACTTCCACCTGCCGGAGTCCACGCTGCTGATGCTGGTCTCGGCGTTCGCCGGTTACCCCGAGACCATGGCTGCCTACGCGGCGGCGGTCGAGAACGGGTACCGCTTCTTCAGTTACGGTGATGCCATGTTCATCACCCGCAATCCGGCGCCACGCGGCCCCGAGGATCAAGCATGAGTCGCACCTGTCGAATGTCCTTCGAACTGCTGGCTACCGACGGCAAGGCCCGTCGTGGTCGCATCACCTTCCCACGCGGCACGGTGGAAACCCCGGCGTTCATGCCGGTGGGCACCTATGGCACGGTCAAGGGCATGCTGCCACGCGATATCGAGGCCATTGGCGCCGAGATGATCCTGGGCAACACCTTCCACCTGTGGCTGCGCCCGGGCACCGAGGTGATCAAGAAGCACAACGGCCTGCACGACTTCATGCAGTGGAAAGGCCCGATCCTCACCGACTCCGGTGGCTTCCAGGTGTTCAGCCTGGGCGCCATGCGCAAGATCAAGGAAGAGGGCGTGACCTTCGCCTCGCCAGTCGATGGCTCGAAGGTGTTCATGGGCCCTGAAGAGTCGATGCAGGTGCAACGTGACCTGGGCTCGGACGTGGTGATGATCTTCGACGAGTGCACCCCGTACCCGGCCGAGCACGACGTGGCACGTACTTCCATGGAGCTGTCGCTGCGCTGGGCCCAGCGCTCGAAGAACGCCCACGCCGACAACACGGCGGCGCTGTTCGGCATCGTCCAGGGCGGCATGTACCAGGACCTGCGCATGCGCTCGCTGGAAGGCCTGGAAAACATCGGTTTCGACGGCCTGGCCATCGGCGGCCTGTCGGTGGGCGAACCCAAGCACGAAATGATCAAGGTGCTGGATTACCTGCCGGGCATGATGCCTGCTGACAAACCTCGTTACCTTATGGGGGTAGGCAAACCGGAAGATCTCGTTGAGGGTGTGCGCCGCGGCGTCGACATGTTCGACTGCGTGATGCCTACGCGTAACGCGCGTAACGGCCATCTGTTCGTCGATACAGGGGTGATCAAGATCCGCAATGCGTTTCATCGCCACGATGAATCGCCGCTGGATCCGACCTGTGACTGCTACACCTGCACCAACTTCTCCCGTGCCTATCTCCATCACCTGGACAAGTGCGGCGAAATGTTGAGCAGCATGCTGAATACCATCCACAACTTGCGCCATTACCAGCGCTTGATGGCCGGTTTACGCGAGGCTATTCAACAGGGTAAATTGGCCGCCTTCGTCGACGCCTTCTACGCCAAGCGCGGGCTTCCTGTACCGCCTTTGGACTGACTGTCTGCATCCATTATTAGAAAATTACATTAGGAGTGCCCAATGAGCTTCTTCATCCCCGCCGCATACGCGGACGCTGCAGCACCTGCCGCTGGCCCAGCCGGTACCGGTTTCGAGTGGATTTTCCTGGTCGGTTTCCTGGTCATCTTCTACCTGATGATCTGGCGTCCACAGGCCAAACGTGCCAAAGAGCAGAAGAACCTGCTCGGCAACTTGCAGAAAGGTGACGAAGTTGTCACCAACGGCGGTATCGCCGGCAAGATCGTCAAGGTTTCCGATGATTTCGTGGTGCTGGAAGTTTCCGACACTGTCGAGCTGAAGTTCCAGAAGGGCGCCATCGCGGCAACCCTGCCAAAAGGTACGCTCAAGGCTATCTGAGTTACCGGTTTTATTTTCCAGTCGGGGCGCGCAAAGCGCCCCGCGTCTTGAACGGGCGGCGTGATGCTGAACAAATACCCTCTGTGGAAATATGCACTGATCGTGCTGGTACTGGTGGTCGGTTTCATTTATTCCGCTCCCAACCTCTACCCGGATGATCCGGCGGTACAGATCAGCGGTGCCAGTTCGGCGCTGCAGGTGAACCAGGCCGACCTCGATCGCGTCAGCAAGGCGCTGGTCGATGCCAAGATCGCCGTCAAGGGCGTTAGCCTGGGTGAGAAGGGCAGCGGGCTGATCCGCCTGACCAACCAGGAAGACCAGCTGCCAGCCAAGGATGTGGTGCGCAAGGCACTGGGCGATGATTACGTCGTGGCCCTGAACCTGGCACAAACTACCCCGCAATGGCTGCGCAGCCTGGGTGCAAGCCCGATGAAGCTGGGCCTGGACCTGTCCGGTGGTGTGCACTTCCTGCTGGAAGTGGACATGGACAAGGCCATGACGGCCCGCATGAAAGTCTACGAAGGCGAGGTCAAGACCTTGCTGCGCAAAGAGCGCGTCCGCTACCGCAGCCTGCCTCAGCAGGATGGCGGCATCATGCTGGGCTTCGCTGACGATGCTACCCGCGAACAGGCACGTGCCCTGATCCGCAAGAATTTCAATGATTTCGACCTGACCACCACCGAGCGCAACGACCTCGCCGTGCTGCGTCTGGCGCTGACTCAGGCAAAAGTTGCCGAGATCCGCGAATACTCGATCAAGCAGAACCTCACCACCGTCCGCAACCGTGTCAACGAGCTGGGCGTGGCCGAGCCGCTGGTACAGCGCCAGGGCGCCAACCGTATCGTGGTCGAGCTGCCGGGCGTGCAGGACACTGCCGAAGCCAAGCGTATCCTCGGTAAAACCGCCAACCTGGAGTTCCGCTTTGGTGCCGAGCCGGGTGCGTCCAAGGCCACTACCGAAGTGTTCGAGTTCCGCGAAGGCGGCCGTTCTGCGCCGGTCGAGCGCGGCCTGATCATCACCGGTGACCAGGTTACCGACGCCCAGGCCAGCTTTGACGAGCACGGTCGCCCACAAGTGAACATCCGCCTGGATGGCCACGGTGGCGAGCTGATGAGCCGTGCTACCCGTAGCAACGTCGGCCGCAGCATGGCAGTGATCTTCATCGAGCAGAAGCCGGTCACTCGCTACGTGAAGCAGGCCGTCGACGGCGTCGAGAAGGACGTTGCCGTACAAAGCTTCGTGGAAGAAAAGAAGATCATCAGCCTGGCGACCATCCAGTCGCCACTGGGCAGCCAGTTCCGCATCACCGGCCTGAACGGCCAGGGCGAATCGTCCGAGCTGGCCCTGCTGCTGCGTGCCGGTGGTCTGGCCGCGCCGATGTACTTCGCTGAAGAACGTACCATTGGCCCAAGCCTGGGTGCCGACAACATCACCAAGGGTATCGATGCGTCGCTGTGGGGCATGCTGTTCGTCTCGCTGTTCATCATCGCCATCTACCGCGGCTTTGGCGTGATCGCCACCATCGCCCTGGCGGGCAACATGGTGCTGCTGCTGGCGCTGATGTCGCTGCTCGGTGCCACCCTGACCCTGCCGGGTATTGCCGGTATCGTGTTGACCATGGGTATGGCGGTGGACGCCAACGTGCTGATCTTCTCGCGTATTCGCGAAGAGCTGAAAGCCGGCATGTCGGTACAGCGCGCCATCCACGAAGGCTTCAACCGCGCCTACACCGCGATCATCGACGCCAACCTGACCAGCCTGCTGGTCGGCGGCATCCTGTTCGCCATGGGTACCGGCCCGGTCAAAGGCTTTGCGGTTACCATGTCCCTCGGGATTTTCACCTCGATGTTCACCGCCGTCATGGTGACCCGCGCAATGGTCAACCTGACCTGCGGCGGGCGTGACATCAAGAAGCTGTGGGTTTGAGGGAGCTGCGATGAAAACCATCAACTTCATGGGCGTGCGCAATGTTGCGTTCGCCATTACCGTGCTCCTCACCGTGCTGGCGCTGTTCAGCTGGTGGCAGAAGGGCCTCAACTTTGGCCTGGACTTCACCGGCGGTACGCTGATCGAGCTGACATACGAGCGCCCGGCTGACCTCAAGGCGGTGCGTGCCGAGCTGGTCGACTCCGGCTTCCACGAGGCCGTGGTGCAGAGCTTCGGCGCTACCACCGACCTGCTGGTGCGTATGCCGGGCGATGACCCGCAGCTGGGTAACAAGGTAGCCGCTGCCCTGCAGAAGGCTGGCGGCGACAACCCGGCCACGCTCAAGCGTGTCGAGTTCGTTGGCCCGCAGGTGGGGGAAGAGCTGCGCGACCAGGGCGGCATGGGCATGCTCATGGCCTTGGGCGGCATCCTTATCTACCTGGCCTTCCGGTTCCAGTGGAAGTTCGCCGTGGGTGCGATCGTTTCGCTGATCCACGACGTGGTGGTCACCCTGGGTATCCTGTCGTTCTTCCAGATTACCTTCGACCTGACGGTGCTGGCGGCGGTGCTGGCGATCATCGGCTACTCGCTGAACGACACCATCGTCGTGTTCGACCGGGTGCGTGAAAACTTCCGCGTCATGCGCAAGGCTTCGCTGATCGAGAACATCAACGTTTCGACCACCCAGACCCTGCTGCGCACCATCGCCACCTCGGTTTCGACCTTGCTGGCCATTGCCGCACTGCTGTTCTTCGGTGGCGACAACCTGTTCGGCTTCTCGCTGGCCCTGTTCATCGGTGTCATGGCCGGTACCTACTCGTCGATCTACATCGCCAACGTGGTACTGATCTGGCTGAACCTGAACAGCGAAGACCTGATCCCTCCAGTCAAGGCTGAAGGTGTGGACGAGCGCCCGTAAGGCCTTGTCCCTACGCCGTGCGGCGACCAAAAGGCGCGAGTGTTGAACTCGCGCCTTTTTTTTTGCTCCAAGGCTGGGAGAAGCGCGGGTTAATGCCCGCTGGTACGATCAGGAGGTTCACGTGAACAAATCAATGCTGGTGGGTGCGGTGCTGGGTGCTGTCGGTGTAACAGCCGGAGGTGCTGTGGCGACCTACAGCTTGGTGAACAAAGGCCCCGAAGTCGCCCAGGTGACGGACGTGCAGCCGATCAAGCAGCAGGTGAAAACCCCGCGTGAAGTATGCAAGGACGTGGCCGTGACGCGTCAGGCGCCGGTCAAGGACCAGCACCAGATTGCCGGTACCGTGGTCGGTGCGCTGGCAGGTGGCTTGTTGGGTAACCAGATTGGTGGTGGTACCGGCAAGAAGATCGCTACCGTAGCCGGTGCGGTCGGTGGTGGTTATGCCGGTAACAAGGTGCAGGAAGGCATGCAGCAGCGTGACACCTACACCACCACGCAAACCCGCTGCAATACGGTCAATGACATCAGCGAGAAGGTGGTGGGTTACAACGTGACCTATTCCATCGGTGATCAGGTAGGCAAGGTGAAGATGGACCGCGAGCCGGGGTCCACCATTCCGCTGGACAAGAATGGCAAGCTGATCCTGAGCGAAGCTGCCCAGTAATTTCGTACGCGGTCTGCTTTGTGTGGGAGCGGCCTTGTGTCGCGATGGGGTGCGCAGCGGCCCCAGGATCTGTGATCCATCAGAGATTCCCGGGGCTGCTTTGCAGCCCTATCGCGACACAAGGCCGCTCCCGCAAGGACTGCGTAAGCTCTGGGCACAAAAAAAGCACCCCGAGGGGTGCTTTTTGCTTTCTGGCAATTCGCGCTTAGCGCTTCATGCTTTCTGGCAGGTGTGGCTGGATTGCGGTCAGCACGGCCTTGAAGCACTTGATGTTGCCTGCAACGATGTGGCCTTTGTCGAGGAAGTCGTGGCCACCGTTGAAGTCGCTCACCAGGCCACCGGCTTCCTGGATCAGCAGCACGCCAGCTGCCATGTCCCATTCGGACAGGCCCGACTCCCAGAAGGCGTCGAAGCGGCCGGCGGCTACGTAGGCGAGGTCCAGGCTGGCGGAGCCGGCGCGGCGGATGCCGGCGGTCTGGCCAGTCAGGGCGCGGAACATGCCAAGGTAGTTGTCCATGTCGGCCATCTGGCCATCACGGAACGGGAAGCCGGTACCCAGCAGGGCGCCTTCCAGGCTGGTGCGCGAGCTGACACGCAGGCGACGGCCATTGAGCTGGGCGCCACGGCCACGGCTGGCGGTGAATTCTTCCTGGCGTACCGGGTCGAGCACCACGGCGTGCTCAAGGCGACCACGGTATTTGCAGGCGATGCTGACGGCGAAGTGGGGGATACCGCGCAGGAAGTTGGTGGTACCGTCCAGTGGGTCGATGATCCACAGGTAGTCTTTACCTTCTTCGCCGGTGCCCGCGTGCATGCCCGTCTCTTCACCCTGGATGGAGTGGTTCGGGTAGGCCTTGCGCAGCGCGTCGACGATCTTCTGCTCGGCGGCACGATCAACCTCGGAAACGTAGTCCTTAGCCTCTTTCTCGTCCACCTTGATGCTATCCAGGCGTTCGATGGAGCGGAAAATCAGTTCACTGGCGCTGCGAGCGGCGCGCAGGGCGATATTCAGCATAGGCTGCATGGGCGGGTCACCTGGAGATGTTAAAGAAGAAAGCCGATCATTCTAGCAGAAAAGTTTGTCGGCAGAAGTGTCACATTTGCTTTCATGGCGTTACGTCTGTCGGTTCTGTAAGATCGAAGGCCCTGATTCCTGCATCTGTGAGCACAACACCTTGCTGCAAAATATTCGTGTTGTTCTGGTCAATACCAGCCACCCCGGCAACATCGGCGGCGCTGCGCGTGCCATGAAAAACATGGGCTTGTCGCGCCTGGTGCTGGTGCAGCCGAAAGAATTCCCCGCCCTGGAAGCCAGTGCCCGCGCCTCGGGCGCCGACGATGTGCTGGATAACGCCCAGGTGGTCGACAGCCTTGAACGGGCGCTGGTCGGCTGTAACCTGGTGATGGGTACCAGCGCCCGCGAGCGCAGCATCCCCTGGCCGTTGATTGGCCCGCGCGAGTGCGGCGCCAAGGCGGTGGAGCACGCCAAGGGGGGCGAAGAGATCGCCCTGGTGTTCGGACGCGAACACGCCGGCCTCACCAACGAAGAACTGCAGCGATGTCACTTCCACGTGCACATTCCCTCCAACCCCGACTTCAGCTCGCTGAACCTTGCGGCCGCTGTGCAGGTGCTCTCTTACGAGGTGCGCATGGCATCGCTGGCTGCCGGTGAGGCGCCGGGCAAAGTCGAGAAGGTTGAGGCCAGCGAGCTGGCGACAATGGACGAAATGGAGCTGTTCTACGACCACCTGGAGAAAACCCTGGTGGGCATCGGCTTCCTCGACCCCGAAAAACCCAAGCACCTGATGCCGCGCCTGCGCCGGCTGTATGGGCGGGTGGCGGTCGAGCGTACGGAAATGAGCATTTTGCGCGGCATCCTCACCGAGACCCAGAAAGTGGTCCGTGGCGAGCCGCATAAACGGAAGGACTGACAGATGTTCGAACGCCTGCGTGAAGATATTCAAAGCGTATTCCACCGTGACCCGGCTGCGCGCAATGCCTTCGAGGTGCTCACCTGCTACCCGGGCATGCATGCCATCTGGCTGCACCGCCTGGGCAATGCCCTGTGGAAGCGTGATTTCAAGTGGCTGGCCCGGCTGGTGTCGAACTTCGGCCGCTGGCTGACCGGTATCGAGATCCATCCCGGTGCGACCATCGGCCGGCGCTTCTTCATTGACCACGGCATGGGCATCGTCATCGGCGAAACCGCCGAGATCGGCGACGACGTCACCCTTTACCAAGGTGTGACCCTCGGCGGCACCAGCTGGAACAAAGGCAAGCGCCACCCCACCCTGGAAAACGGCGTGGTGGTAGGGGCGGGGGCCAAGGTGCTGGGCCCGTTCACCGTCGGCGCCGGGGCCAAGATCGGCTCCAATGCGGTGGTGACCAAGGCTGTACCGGCCGGCGCCACAGCGGTGGGTATCCCGGGGCGGATCATCGTCAAGAGCGAGGACACCGAAGTCGAGGCCAAGCGCAAGGCCATGGCCGAGAAGATCGGCTTCGATGCCTACGGTGTCAGTGGCGACATGCCTGACCCGGTGGCGCGAGCCATCGGCCAGATGCTCGACCACTTGCAGGCCGTCGACGAGCGGTTGGAGGGCATGTGTGGCGCCCTGACCAAGATGGGTAGCGACTACTGCGCCAAGGAGCTGCCGGCTCTGCCGGAAGATGATTTCACCGAGGTTGCCCAGGTGGCCCAGCGCGACACTCAGTCGCATTGATTGCGCCGCGCTGAAACCCAGGTGACATGCGGGGCGTGTGCTCACGCCCCTCGTCTGCTACAATCGCGCCCGCCTCCCCGACGCAAACCCGACTAAAGCAGTAGGTCTAATAGTTGACTTAAATGCTCGGGAATCGCATACTCGCACACATCCCGAAACTCCCGTGGTACCCAATAGCCATGCGACTGACTACCAAAGGCCGATACGCCGTGACTGCCATGCTCGACCTGGCGTTGCACGCGCAGCATGGGCCGGTGTCTTTGGCCGACATTTCCGAGCGCCAGGGCATTTCCCTCTCTTATCTGGAACAGCTGTTCGCCAAGCTGCGCCGCAGCAGTCTGGTCTCCAGCGTGCGCGGTCCAGGTGGTGGCTACCAGCTGTCGCGGGGCATGGAAACCATCCAGGTGGCCCAGGTCATCGATGCGGTCAACGAATCGGTCGATGCTACCCGTTGCCAGGGCCTCGGGGACTGCCATGCCGGTGATACCTGCCTGACCCACCACCTGTGGTGTGACCTCAGTCAGCAGATCCATGAATTCCTCAGCGGCATCAGCCTGGCCGACCTCGTCATGCGCCGTGAGGTGCAGGAAGTTGCCCAGCGCCAGGACCTGCGTCGTGTCGCAGGCCGAACCGCCCAGCTGGACAAGATTGAGACGTCCGCCGTCGATTGATCCCCCAGGGACGACGAGCGACGCCACCGCCTGATAGGAGAGACAAATGAAGTTGCCGATCTACCTCGATTACTCCGCGACCACCCCGGTCGACCCACGTGTGGCCCAGAAAATGGCCGACTGCCTGCTGGTCGACGGGAACTTCGGTAACCCGGCCTCGCGCTCCCACGTTTTCGGCTGGAAGGCCGAGGAAGCGGTCGAGAACGGTCGTCGCCAGGTTGCCGAACTGATCAACGCCGATCCGCGCGAAATCGTCTGGACCAGCGGTGCCACCGAGTCCGACAACCTCGCACTTAAAGGCGTCGCGCACTTCTATCAGACCAAGGGCAAGCACATCATCACCTCCAAGATCGAGCACAAGGCGGTCCTGGATACCGCTCGCCAGCTCGAGCGTGAAGGTTTCGAAGTGACCTACCTCGAGCCAGGCGCAGACGGCATCGTCACCCCGGCCCAGGTCGAGGCAGCATTGCGCGATGACACCATTCTGGTCTCGCTGATGCACGTGAACAACGAAGTCGGCTCGATCAACGACATCGCCGCCATTGGTGAACTGACCCGTTCGCGCGGCGTGCTGTTCCATGTCGACGCCGCCCAGTCGGCCGGCAAGGTCGAAATCGACCTGCAAAAGCTGAAAGTCGACCTGATGTCGTTCTCGGCGCACAAGGTCTACGGCCCGAAAGGCATCGGCGCGCTGTACGTCAGCCGCAAGCCGCGTGTACGCCTTGAAGCCATCATTCACGGCGGTGGCCATGAGCGCGGCATGCGTTCGGGCACCCTGCCGACCCACCAGATTGTCGGCATGGGCGAAGCGTTCGCCATTGCCAAGCAGGAAATGGCCGCCGAAAACGTGCGCATCAAGGCCCTGAGCGACCGCTTCTTCAAGCAGGTCTCGGACCTCGAAGAGCTGTACGTCAACGGCAGCAGCACCGCTCGCGTGCCGCACAACCTGAACCTGAGCTTCAACTACGTCGAAGGCGAGTCGCTGCTGATGTCGCTGAAAGACATCGCCGTATCGTCCGGTTCGGCCTGCACCTCCGCTTCGCTCGAGCCGTCGTACGTACTGCGCGCTCTGGGCCGCAACGACGAGCTGGCGCACAGCTCGATCCGCTTCTCCTTCGGCCGCTTCACCACCGAAGAAGAAGTCGACTACGCCGCGCAGAAAGTCTGCGAGGCCGTTAACAAACTGCGTGAGCTGTCGCCGCTGTGGGACATGTACAAAGACGGCGTTGACATCTCCAAGATCGAGTGGGCCGCCCACTAAGCAGTCGCCGGCAAGAGCGGCTCCCTGATGAGGAAGGAATTGCACCATGGCATACAGTGAAAAGGTCATCGACCACTACGAAAACCCACGCAACGTCGGCAAGATGAATGCCGAGGACCCGGATGTCGGTACCGGCATGGTCGGTGCTCCAGCGTGCGGTGACGTGATGCGCCTGCAGATCAAGGTCAACGAGCAGGGCGTCATTGAAGACGCCAAGTTCAAGACCTACGGCTGCGGTTCGGCCATCGCTTCCAGCTCCCTCGCCACCGAGTGGATGAAGGGCAAGACCCTGGACGAAGCCGAAACCATCAAGAACACCCAGCTGGCGGAAGAACTGGCGTTGCCGCCAGTGAAGATCCACTGCTCGGTACTCGCCGAAGATGCCATCAAGGCAGCTGTTCGCGATTACAAGCAGAAAAAAGGCTTGATCTAAGTCGCCTGCAAGGTAAGACGTAAGGAGTTCCGATGGCTATCAGCATGACAGAAGCCGCCGCCAACCACGTGCGGCGTTCCCTGGAAGGGCGCGGCAAGGGTGAAGGCATTCGCCTGGCCGTGCGCACCACCGGCTGCTCGGGCCTGGCCTACGTGCTGGAGTTCGTCGACGAAGTGGCGGGCGAAGACCAGGTGTTCGAGAACCACGGCGTGAAGGTCATCATCGACCCTAAAAGCCTGGTGTACCTTGACGGCACCGAACTGGACTTCGTCAAGGAAGGGTTGAACGAAGGCTTCAAGTTCAACAACCCCAACGTGCGCGGTGAGTGTGGCTGCGGCGAAAGCTTCAACGTCTGAGGCTGGCTGTGGGTACTCCTTGTCATTACGCTCTGTTTGATCTCCAGCCGTGCTTTCGGCTGGACCTCGACAAGCTGGCCACTCGCTACCGCGAGCTGGCCCGCGAGGTCCATCCTGACCGCTTTGCCGACGCTTCCGAGCGTGAGCAGCGGGTAGCGCTGGAGAAGTCCGCGGCCCTCAACGACGCCTACCAGACGCTGCGCAGTGCGCCGCGCCGTGCCCGCTATCTGCTGGCCATCGGCGGCCACGAAGTGCCCCAGGAGGTCACGGTCCACGACCCCGACTTCCTGCTGCAGCAAATGCAGTGGCGCGAAGAGCTTGAAGAGCTGCAGGATGAAGCCGACCTCGATGGTGTTGCCGTGTTCAAGAAGCGCCTCAAAGGTGCACAGGACACGCTGAACGAGGATTTCGCCGCCTGCTGGGATGTGCCTGCCGAGCGCGACAAGGCCGAGCGCCTGATGCGCCGCATGCAGTTCCTCGACAAGCTCGCCCAAGAAGTGCGCCAACTGGAAGAGCGCCTCGACGATTAACCCGGCGTTGCCCGTGATGACGCCTAAGGTATTCAGATAAGCATGGCCCTACTGCAGATCGCCGAACCCGGTCAAAGCCCTCAGCCGCACCAGCGCCGCCTGGCGGTTGGTATCGACCTGGGTACCACCAATTCTCTGGTCGCTGCCGTACGCAGCGGTCGCAGCGAACCCCTGCCCGATGCGCAGGGCAACGTCATTCTGCCCTCTGCGGTACGCTACCTGGCTGACCACACTGAGGTCGGCCAGGCTGCGCGTGAGGCGGCCGCCAGTGACCCGCTGAACACCGTGTTGTCGGTCAAGCGCCTGATGGGGCGCGGCCTGGCCGACGTCAAGCAATTGGGTGAGCAGCTGCCGTACCGCTTCATTGGCGGTGAATCGCACATGCCGTTCATCGACACCGTCCAGGGGCCGAAGAGCCCTGTGGAAGTGTCCGCTGACATACTCAAGGTGCTGCGTGAGCGTGCTGAAGCGACCCTGGGCGGTGACCTGGTAGGCGCGGTGATCACCGTGCCGGCTTATTTCGACGACGCTCAGCGCCAAGCGACCAAGGATGCGGCCAAGCTAGCCGGCCTGAACGTGCTGCGCCTGCTCAACGAGCCAACTGCCGCTGCCGTTGCCTACGGCCTGGACCAGAATGCCGAAGGCCTGGTGGCCATCTATGACCTGGGGGGCGGTACTTTCGATATTTCGATCCTGCGCCTGACTGCTGGTGTGTTCGAAGTGCTGGCCACTGGCGGTGATACCGCTTTGGGTGGTGACGACTTCGACCACGCCATTGCTGGCTGGATCATCGAGCAGGCCGGCCTGTCCTCCGACCTCTCCCCGGGTACCCAGCGCCAACTGTTGCAGGCTGCCTGCGCCGCCAAGGAAGCCCTGACCGACGCTGACGTGGTCAGCGTCAGTCACGGTGCCTGGCAGGGCGAGCTCAGCCGGGCGGCCTTCGATGCCATGATCGAGCCGCTGATCGCCCGCAGCCTCAAGGCCTGCCGCCGCGCCGTGCGCGACAGCGGTGTCGAGCTTGAGGAGGTAGGTGCGGTGGTCATGGTCGGTGGTTCGACCCGCGTACCGCGTGTGCGTGAGGCTGTCGGTACACTGTTTGGCCGCACGCCGCTGACTTCGATCGACCCTGATCAGGTGGTCGCCATCGGTGCCGCCATCCAGGCCGATACCCTGGCAGGGAACCGCCGCGAAGGCGGTGAGCTCCTGCTGCTTGACGTCATCCCGCTGTCCCTGGGTCTTGAGACCATGGGTGGGCTGATGGAGAAAGTGATCTCGCGCAACACCACCATTCCGGTGGCGCGTGCCCAGGAGTTCACTACTTATAAAGATGGCCAGTCGGCCATGATGATCCACGTGCTGCAGGGCGAGCGCGAGCTGATCAGCGACTGCCGCTCGTTGGCGCGCTTCGAGCTGCGCGGCATTCCAGCGATGGTTGCCGGGGCTGCAAAAATTCGCGTCACCTTCCAGGTGGATGCCGACGGTCTGCTCAGCGTTGCCGCCCGGGAACTGGGTTCGGGTGTGGAAGCCAGCATCCAGGTCAAGCCGTCCTACGGCCTGACCGACGGCGAAATCGCCCGCATGCTCAAGGATTCCTTCGAACACGCAGGTTCCGACAAGCAGGCCCGCCAGTTGCGTGAGCACCAGGTGGACGGCGAGCGCTTGCTCGAAGCGGTACAGGGCGCCCTGGACGCCGACGGTGAGCGCCTGCTTAGCAGCGACGAGCGCGACGCCATTGCATTCCAGATGCAAGAACTACGTGATTTGCTGGCCGGCACCGATGGCGCAGCCATCGAGCAACAGACCAAGCGTCTGTCGCAGGTGACCGACGCATTTGCCGCCCGTCGCCTTGATTCGACGGTCAAAGCCGCACTGGCCGGGCGCAACCTGAATGAGATCGAGGAGTAACCGATGCCGCTGGTGACATTCCTGCCGCATGAGAAGTTCTGCCCAGAAGGGCTGACCGTGGAGGTCGAGCCCGGGACCAACATCCTGGAGCTGGCCCACGACCATCACATCGAGATGGAAAGCGCCTGCGGCGGCGTCAAGGCCTGCACCACTTGCCACTGCATCGTGCGCAAGGGCTTCGATTCGCTCGAAGAAGCCGACGAGCTGGAAGAGGACATGCTGGACAAGGCATGGGGCCTGGAAGCGCAGTCGCGCCTTGGTTGCCAGGTGGTCGTGGGGGATACCGACCTGACCATCGAGATCCCCAAGTATTCGCTCAACCACGCTGCCGAAGCGCCGCACTGAGGTCTTGTACATGAGTCTGAAATGGGTTGATGTACTTGAGATCGCCATCCAGCTTGCAGAAAGCAAGCCTGAGGTCGATCCTCGTTATGTGAATTTCGTGGACCTGCATCGCTGGGTGCTGGCATTGCCAGAGTTCAGCGACGATCCGTCACGCGGCGGTGAGAAAGTGCTTGAGGCAATCCAGGCCGCCTGGATCGACGAAGCCGACTAAGCGTCATGTGCAGGTTAGGCAATCCCCTGAAACCCGCGTATAATTCGCGGGTTTAATTTTTCGTAACACTCATATTCTGGAGTTTTCCATGGCTGTTCAACGTACTTTCTCGATCATCAAGCCTGACGCAGTTGCCAAAAACGTCATCGGCAAGATCACCACTCGCTTTGAAGACGCCGGCCTGAAAATCGTTGCCTCGAAAATCAAGCAACTGTCCAAAGCCGAAGCCGAAGGCTTCTACGCTGAGCACAGCGAGCGCGGCTTCTTCGGTGACCTGGTTGCCTTCATGACTTCCGGCCCGGTTGTTGTTCAGGTTCTGGAAGGCGAAAACGCCATCGCTCTGAACCGCGAGCTGATGGGCGCTACCAACCCTAAAGAAGCTGCTGCCGGTACCATCCGTGCTGACTTCGCCGAGTCGATCGACGCCAACGCCGTTCACGGTTCGGACTCCGAAGCTGCTGCTGCTCGCGAAATCGCTTACTTCTTCGCTGCTACCGAGGTAACCACTCGCTAAGCGAAAGCTTACGGGTGAGGGTGAATCCATGACGACATCTACTGGCAAAATCAACCTGTTGGGTCTGACCCAGCCGGAAATGGAACAATTCTTCGACTCAATCGGGGAGAAGCGCTTCCGTGCCGGCCAGGTGATGAAATGGATTCACCATTTTGGCGTGTCCGACTTTGCGGCCATGACCAACGTAGGCAAGGCCTTGCGCGAAAAGCTTGAGGCCGTTGCCGAGATTCGCCCACCGGAAGTGGTCAGTGAAGACATTTCCGCCGACGGCACCCGTAAGTGGGTGATCCGCGTTGCCTCCGGCAGCTGCGTCGAGACCGTCTACATTCCTACCGACGACCGCGGCACCCTGTGCGTATCGTCGCAAGCCGGCTGTGCCCTGGATTGCAGCTTCTGCTCCACCGGCAAGCAAGGCTTCAACAGCAACCTCACCGCCGCTGAAGTCATCGGCCAGGTGTGGCTTGCCAACAAATCCTTCGGGACCGTTCCTGCCAAAGTCGACCGCGCGATTACCAACGTGGTCATGATGGGCATGGGCGAGCCCTTGCTGAACTTCGACAACGTCATCGCTGCCATGAAAATCATGATGGATGACCTGGGCTATGGCATTTCCAAGCGTCGCGTCACTTTGTCCACCTCGGGCGTGGTGCCGATGATCGACGAACTGGCCAAGCACATCGACGTGTCGCTGGCCCTGTCGCTGCACGCACCGAACGACGAGCTGCGCAACAAACTGGTACCTATCAACAAGAAGTACCCGCTGAAAGTGCTGCTGGAGTCGTGCATGGGCTACATGTCCACCTTGGGTGGCAAGCGCGTGCTCACCGTCGAGTACACCTTGCTCAAGGACGTCAACGACCAGCCCGAGCATGCCGCGCAGATGATCGAGTTGCTGCGCGATGTGCCGTGCAAGATCAACCTGATCCCGTTCAACCCATTCCCGCATTCGGGCTACGAGCGGCCGAGCAACAACGCCATTCGTCGCTTCCAGGACCTGCTGCACCACGGTGGTTTCAACGTCACCACCCGTACCACCCGTGGTGAGGACATCGATGCCGCCTGTGGCCAGCTGGTCGGCCAGGTCAACGACCGCACCCGTCGCAGCGAGCGCTACATCGCCGTACGCCAGCTTTCCGCGGACGTCGAGCTGCAAGACAGCGCCGCCAGCCACTGACCGGGACTTAGCCCATGAGCCTGCGCGCTGCGCTGTCGATCCTTGCGCTTTTGCTGCTGGCCGGCTGCGTGTCGGGCGGCGCGGGCGACCCCCTGGCCAGCCGCCAGGGCAGGGCGGATGCGGGGCGTGCTTATGTGCAGCTTGGCCTGGGTTATTTGCAACAGGGTTTGACCGAGCAGGCCAAGGCGCCGCTGGGCAAGGCCCTGGCCCTGGACAGCCGTGATGCCGACGCACATGCCGCCCTGGCGCTGGTGTTCCAGGCCGAAGGTGAGCCGCCACTGGCGGAGGCGCATTTTCGCAAAGCCTTGCAGGCCCGCACGGGCGACACGCGAATTCGCAATAATTACGGCAGTTTCCTTTATGCTCAGGGGCGATTTGCCGAGGCCGAGCAGATGTTTCGCCTGGCCAGTAGCGATACCCTGTATCCTGAGCGCTCACGCGTGTACGAGAACCTGGGCCTGACCGCCCTCAAGCTCGATAGCCGCGAGGCGGCGCACGCGTATCTGCTCAAAGCGTTGCAACTCAACCAGCGGCAACCGAAAGCGTTGCTGGAAATGGCTGAGTTGTCCTACGAAAACAGGCATTATGTGCCGGCCCGGGACTACTACGATCGTTTCAGCCAGCTGAGCGACCACGATGCCCGTAGCCTGCTGCTGGGTAGCCGCCTTGCCAGGGTGTTCGACGAGCAGGGCACATTGGCCGAGCTGGGCCAGCAATTACAACGACTTTATCCCGGTACGCCGGAATATCAGCAATACCTGTCGGAGCAACGATGAACGCCGCGCATCCCGAAGTAGCAGTAGCGCCTGGCCAGAACCCCGGTGAGCTTTTGCGCCTGGCCCGTGAGAAACGGGACTGGTCTCAAGCCGAGGTGGCCCGCAAGCTCAACCTCACTGTCAGTTCGTTGAACCATGTGGAAACCGGCGCCTTCGACAAGCTGCCCGGGCATACCTTCGCCCGTGGCTATATCCGCGCCTATGCCAAGTTGATGGACCTTGACCAGGCCACCCTGGTAGAAGCCTTCGACCGCTACACCGGTACCCACGCCAAAGGCAGCGATGTGCACTCGCTGGGGCGCATCGAAGAGCCGGTACGCCTGTCGCACAACATCCTGCGCGGCGTCAGCCTGTTGTTGCTGGTGGCCGTGGTCGGCGGTGGCTTCGTCTGGTGGCAGGACCAGGGCAGCCTGCGTGGCAAGGACCTGGCCAAGATGGCCCTGGAGCACGTCGAAGTCGAAAGCGCCGACGGCACCACTCAGATTCACCCGCTTGACGAGCCTGAAGATCAGGCTGTTACCGCTGGCCAGCAGCCTGAGAGCGCGCCGCTGGCACTGGAGCAGGGCACTGCCGAACAGCCTGCCGCTACCGCCGAACAGGCCCCGGCAAGCCCGGCGCCAACGGCTGCTGCACCCGCACCCGCCCAGCAGGTGCCTGCGCAGCCCGCAGCCAGCGTAGCGCCTGCTCCGGTCGCACCGGCCACCCCTGCACCGGCCGCCGTTGCGCCAGCAGCACCTGCAGCCGCCGTGGCCGCTGCCGAGCCCGCCGCAGTACCGGCAGGCAGCGCCAAGGTCGCCATCCAGTTCACCGCCGATTGCTGGACCCAGGTCTCCGATGGCAACGGCAAGGTGCTGTTCAGCGCCGTCAAGCGCAAGGGGGACAACCTCGAGCTGACCGGCAAGCCGCCGTTCGCGGTGCGCCTGGGCTTTGCCCGTGGCGCCCAGGTCAGCTACAACGGCCAGGCCGTCGATGTTGCCCCGTTCACCAGTGGCGAGACTGCTCGCCTGAAGTTGGGACAGTAAGTCATGCACGGCGAATCTCCGATCAAACGTCGCGAATCCCGCAAAATCTGGGTCGGCAATGTGCCGGTAGGTGGTGATGCACCTATCGCGGTGCAGAGCATGACCAACACCGACACCAACGATGTCGCCGCCACCGTGGCGCAAATCCAGCGCCTGGTCGATGCCGGCGTGGACATCGTGCGGGTTTCGGTGCCGGACATGGACGCGGCCGAGGCGTTTGGCAAGATCAAGCAACTGGTCAGCGTGCCGCTGGTCGCCGACATCCACTTCGACTACAAGATCGCCCTGCGCGTGGCCGAACTGGGCGTCGATTGCCTGCGTATCAACCCGGGTAACATTGGCCGCGAAGACCGTGTACGCGCCGTGGTCGATGCTGCCCGCGACCGTGGCATCCCGATCCGCATCGGCGTCAACGCCGGGTCCCTGGAAAAGGACCTGCAGAAGAAGTACGGCGAACCGACCCCGGCGGCGCTGGTGGAGTCGGCCCTACGCCACGTCGAGCACCTCGACCGCCTGGACTTCCAGGACTTCAAGGTCAGCGTCAAGGCATCCGATGTGTTCATGGCCGTCGAAGCCTACCGGCTGCTGGCCAAGCAGATCGTGCAGCCGCTGCACCTGGGCATCACCGAAGCCGGTGGCCTGCGTTCAGGGACGGTGAAATCCGCCGTCGGCCTCGGTATGCTGCTGGCCGAGGGCATTGGCGATACCATCCGTATCTCGCTTGCGGCCGACCCGGTCGAAGAAGTGAAAGTCGGCTACGACATCCTCAAGTCGCTGCACCTGCGCTCGCGTGGCATCAACTTCATCGCCTGCCCGAGCTGCTCGCGGCAGAACTTCGATGTGGTCAAGACCATGAACGAGCTGGAAGGGCGCCTGGAAGACCTGCTGGTGCCGCTGGACGTGGCGGTGATCGGTTGTGTGGTCAACGGCCCGGGTGAAGCCAAGGAAGCCCATGTAGGCTTGACCGGCGGCACGCCGAACCTGATCTACATCGACGGCAAGCCGGCGCAGAAGCTGACCAATGACAACCTGGTCGATGAGCTGGAAAGGCTCATCCGTCAGAAAGCGGCCGAAAAGGCCGAAGCCGACGCGGCGCTGATCGCCCGTGGCTGACACACAGAATTCGTAAGGACTTTTCGTGAGCAAATCGCTGCAAGCCATCCGTGGCATGAACGACATCCTGCCAGAACAGTCGCCACTGTGGCGCTACTTCGAAGGCACCGTGGCCGGTCTGCTGGACACCTACGGGTACAGCCAGATCCGTACGCCGATCGTCGAGTTCACCGAGCTGTTCAAGCGCTCGATCGGTGAAGTGACCGACATCGTCGAAAAAGAGATGTACACCTTCGAGGACCGCAACGGCGATTCGCTGACCCTGCGCCCCGAAGGCACCGCCGCGTGCGTACGTGCCGTGCTGGAGCATGGCATCACCGGCAACGGCCAGGTGCAGAAACTGTGGTACATCGGCCAGATGTTCCGCCACGAGCGCCCGCAGAAGGGTCGCTACCGGCAGTTCCACCAGATTGGCGTGGAAGTGTTCAACCTGGATGGCCCGGACATCGATGCCGAGCTGATCATGCTGACCTGGCGCCTGTGGGGCCTGCTGGGCATCCAGGATGCGGTCAAGCTGGAGCTCAACAGCCTGGGTACCAGCGAAGCCCGTGCGCGCTACCGTGATGCGCTGGTCGAGTTCCTCTCGGCGCGCCTGGAGCAACTGGACGAAGACAGCCAGCGCCGCCTGAAGAGCAACCCGCTGCGCATCCTCGACAGCAAGGACCAGAACACCCAGGCGGTGCTGGTGGGTGCGCCGAAGCTGGAAGATTACCTGGACGAAGCCTCGCGCGTGCACTTCGAGGGCCTCAAGGCCCGCCTGGACGCCGCCGGCATTCCGTTCGTGATCAATACCAAGCTGGTGCGTGGCCTGGACTACTACAGCAAGACCGTATTCGAGTGGGTCACCGACAAGCTCGGCTCCCAGGGCACCGTGTGCGCCGGTGGCCGCTACGACGGCCTGGTCGAGCAGATGGGCGGCAAGCCGACCACTGGCGTCGGTTTCGCCATGGGTATCGAGCGCCTGATCCTGCTGCTGGAAACCCTGGGCAAGGTGCCGGAGTCCATCAACCGCCAGATCGACGTCTACCTGTGCGCCTTTGGCGAGCAGGCCGAGCTGGCTGGCCTGCGGCTGTCCGAAACCCTGCGCGACCGTTTGCCGGGCCTGCGCCTGGCGGTGAACGCGGGCGGTGGCAGCTTCAAGAGCCAGTTCAAGAAAGCCGACAAGAGCGGGGCGCTGTTCGCCCTGATCCTCGGTGACGAGGAACTGGCCAGGCAAGAAATCGGCTTCAAGCCCCTGCGTGGCCAGGGCGAACAACAGAACATTGCCTGGGATGCTCTGGCAGAGCACCTGGAAACTGCGATCGCGCAAGCGTAACGCGGTTCAACAAGCGAATAGGCGAAAAGGAGTATTGGGGTGTCGAGTACCGATGATGATGACCTGGCAGGGGTCAAGGACTGGTGGAACCGCAACGGCAAGCCGCTGCTGACTGGCGCATTGCTGGCAGGCGTGGTGGTGTTGGGCTGGAATACCTGGCACAAGTACCAGAACAACCAGTCGCAAGGTGCCTCGCAGCTGTATCAGGCGTTGCTTGAAACCAGCCTGACGCCGACTGGCCAGCCAGACGCCACCAAGGTTGCGGAACTGGCCGGCAAGCTCAAGAGCGAGTTTGGCGGTACCGCCTATGCCCAGTACGGCAGCCTGTTCGTGGCCAAGGTCGCGGTCGAGAGCGGCAAGCTCGACGACGCCGCTGCCGAGCTCAAAGGCGTGCTGGACAAGCCGGCCGACGTGACCCTGGGCGAGATTTCGCGCCAGCGTCTGGCCCGCGTGCTGGCCGCCCAGAACAAGGCCGAGGATGCCCTCAAACTGCTCGACGGCGACGCCGACAAAGCCTTCCTGGCCAGCCGTGAAGAGTTGAAGGGTGACCTGCTGGTACAGCTGGGTCGCGCCGACGACGCGCACAGCGCTTACGAAAAAGCCAAGGCTGCGTTGTCCGATGAGGCGGCGGTCGGTGGCCTGCAATTGAAGCTGGATGACCTGGCTAAAGGGGACGCGTAAGTGATCGGTTGGAAACATGCAGCAGTGCTGACCCTGGCCGTACTGGCCGCCGGTTGCAGCAGCAACAGCAAGAAGGAACTGCCCCCGGCCGAGCTGACCAAGTTCACCGAGGAAGTGGTGCTGAAGAAGCAGTGGAGCCGTTCGATCGGTGACGGCCAGGGTGAGACCTACAACACCCTGGTACCGGCCATCGAAAACGACCGTATCTACGCCTCCGACGTCAATGGCGAAGTCTTCGCCCTCGACCGCATCACCGGTGACGTGGTGTGGAAGAAGGACCTGGAGCTGCAGGTTTCCGGCGCTGTCGGCGTGGGCTACGGCCTGGTCATGCTCGGCACCCTCAAGGGCGAAGTCATTGCCCTGGACTCTAGCACCGGTGAAGAGCGTTGGCGCTCGCGCGTGACCAGCGAAGTGCTGGCCCCGCCTGCCAACAACGGTGATGTGGTGGTGGTGCAGACCCAGGACGATCGCCTGATCGGCCTGGATGCCGCCACTGGCGACCGCCGCTGGATCTACGAGAACTCCCCGGCCGTACTGACCCTGCGTGGTACCGGTGCTCCGATCGCCACCAACCGCCTGGCCGTCGCCGGCCTGTCCACCGGCAAGGTGGTGGCGGTGGACATCAACAACGGTGTGCCGGTGTGGGAAAGCCGCGTGGCCATCCCGAAGGGCCGTTCCGAGCTGGACCGTGTGGTTGATATCGACGGCGGCTTGCTGCTGTCTGGTGGTACCCTGTACGTCAGCACCTACCAGGGCCGTGTAGCGGGCCTGGACCTGGAAAGCGGCCGCGAGCTGTGGCAGCGCGATGCTTCCAGCTATGTGGGCGTCGCCCAGGGCTTCGGTAACGTCTACGTCAGCGAAGCTTCGGGTACCGTGGAAGGCGTGGATGAGCGCTCTTCCAGCGCCCTGTGGAGCAACGACAGCATGGCTCGCCGCCAGCTGACCGCCCCTGAAGTGTTCAGCAGCTACGTGGCTGTGGGTGACTTTGAGGGTTACCTGCACCTGCTGAGCCAGGTGGATGGCCGCTTCGTCGGCCGTGAACGTATCGATAGCGATGGCCTGCGCGCCCGCCCACTTGTGGTCGGCGACACCATCTATGTCTTTGGCAACAGCGGCAAGCTCGAGGCACTGACCATCCGCTGAAGCTATGCTTGAAGCCTTGGCGGGCTTCAAGCTGCGGCGTAGGACACGCCGCCCAAACTCCGGCCGCTGCCTTGCAGCGGCCTTTGCATTTTCAAGAATTCGAGAGTGGAGAGCCGATGGTTCCCGTAATTGCCCTGGTGGGCCGCCCGAACGTCGGCAAATCCACCATGTTCAACCGCCTGACCAAAACCCGCGATGCCATCGTGGGTGACCTGTCGGGCCTGACCCGTGACCGCCAGTATGGTGATGCCAGCTGGCAGGGTCGTTCCTTCATCCTGATCGACACCGGCGGTATTACCGGTGACGAAGTAGGCATGGACGAAAAAATGGCCGAGCAGTCGCTTATGGCCATCGAAGAAGCCGACTATGTGCTGTTCCTGGTCGATGCCCGCGCCGGCATGACCGCCGCTGACCAGATGATTGCCGAGCACCTGCGCAAGCGCAACAAGTCGGCGATTCTGGTCGCCAACAAGATCGACAACATCGACCCCGATGTTGCCCGCGCCGAGTTCTCGCCGATGGGCATGGGCAACGCCATTCCGGTGGCGGGCTCCCAGGGCCGTGGTATCAGCGCCCTGATGGAAGCCGTGCTCGGCCACCTGCCACGTGATGCCGAGGAAGAAGCCCTCGACCAGAACGTCGCCGAAGGCGAGGAGGCTGTGCGCATTCCTGGCCCGAGCGAGAAGGATGGCATCAAGATCGCCATCATCGGCCGCCCGAACGTCGGCAAGTCGACCCTGGTCAACCGCATGCTCGGCGAAGAGCGTGTGGTGGTCTACGACGAGCCGGGTACTACCCGAGACAGTATCTACATCCCGTTCGAGCGTGATGGTGACAAGTACACCTTCATCGACACCGCCGGGGTGCGCAAGCGCGGCAAGATCCACGAGGAGGTCGAGAAGTTCTCGGTGGTCAAGACGCTGCAGGCGATCAAGGACGCCAACGTCGTCATCTTCGTCATGGACGCCCGTGAAGGGGTGGTCGACCACGACCTGAACCTGCTGGGCTTCGCCCTCGAAGCCGGCCGCGCCATCGTCATCGCGCTGAACAAGTGGGATGGCATGGAGCCGGGTGAGCGCGCCTACGTGAAGACCGAACTGGAGCGCCGGCTGTTCTTCGTCGACTTCGCCGACATCCACTTCATCTCCGCCTTGCACGGCACCGGTGTAGGCAACCTGTACAAGTCGGTGCAGGCCGCATTCACCTCGGCTGTGACCCGCTGGCCAACCAGCCGCCTGACGCAGATCCTCGAAGATGCTGTCAGCGAGCACCAGCCACCGCTGGTCAACGGCCGCCGCATCAAGCTGCGCTATGCCCACCTTGGTGGTGCCAACCCGCCGCTGATCGTGATCCACGGCAACCAGACCGAGAGCATTCCCAAGTCGTACTCGCGTTACCTGGAAAACACCTACCGCCGGGTGCTGAAGCTGGTCGGTACGCCGATCCGCATCGAGTACAAGGGTGGTGAGAACCCGTTCGAGGGCAAGAAGAACACCCTCACCGACCGCCAGGTCAACAAGAAGCGCCGCTTGATGTCGCACCACAAGAAGGCTGAGAAGAAGCGCCGCGACAAGCGCTGATTCCGCGTCAGCTTCTTCGCGGGCTTGCCCGCTCCCACAGGTCCTCCACAGATTTTGAATATTGTGCAGCACCAATGGGAGCGGGTTCACCCATGAAGAGGCCCTTTGATCCAAAGCAATCCCCCTATTGTTTCAACCTTTTTCCTGACTGCTTGATCCGCTATGCTCGGTCTCCACCCCGTGCCGGATACACCCCAGGAAAGAGGGCTCCATGATCCGCAGCAAACTGCCGAATGTCGGCACGACCATCTTCACCACCATGTCCCAGCTCGCCGTGCAGACCGGCGCGCTCAACCTGTCCCAGGGCTTCCCTGATTTCAACGGCCCGCAGGCCCTGCTCGATGCAGTGGGCCGGCATGTGGCTGCCGGGCACAACCAGTATTCGCCAATGACCGGCCTGCCGGCCTTGCGCCAGCAAGTGGCGGCGAAGGTGGCGCGACTGTATGGCGCACAGGTGGATGCCGACCAGGAAGTGACCATCACCCCCGGTGCTACCGAGGCGATCTTCTGTGCCATCCAGGCGGTGGTCCACGCCGGTGACGAGGTGATTGTCTTCGACCCGTGCTACGACAGCTACGAGCCGTCGGTGGAACTGGCCGGTGGCCGCTGTGTGCATGTGCAACTGAGCGACGGGGACTTCCGTATCGACTGGCAGAAGTTCAGTGATGCCCTGAGCCCGCGCACCCGTATGGTCATCCTCAATTCGCCGCACAACCCCAGCGGCGCTCTGATCACTCGCGAAGACCTTGAGCAGTTGGCAACGCTGATTGCCGACCGCGATATCTACCTCATCAGCGATGAGGTCTACGAGCATCTGGTTTACGACGGCGTTCGCCACGCCAGCGTGCTGGCCTACGAGCAGTTGTATCAACGTGCCTTTGTGGTCAGTTCGTTCGGCAAGACCTACCACGTTACCGGCTGGAAGACCGGCTACGTGATCGCGCCCCCGGCGCTGAGCGCAGAGCTGCGCAAGGTGCACCAGTACGTCAACTTCTGTGGCGTGACGCCATTGCAATGCGCCCTGGCTGATTTCATGGCCGAGCACCCTGAGCATATCGATGAGCTGCCGGCCTTCTACCAGGCCAAGCGCGACCTGTTCTGCGGCTTGCTGGAAGGCTCGCGTTTCAACTTTACCCGCACGGCGGGCACTTATTTCCAGCTGGTGGACTACTCGCAGATCCGCCCGGACCTGAACGATGTCGACATGTCGCTATGGCTCACCCGTGAGCACGGTGTGGCGACCATCCCGGTATCGGTGTTTTACCAGCAACCCATCCCCGAGCAACGCCTGGTACGCCTGTGCTTTGCCAAACGTGAGGAGACGCTGCGTGAGGCAGCGGAACGACTATGCGCGATCTGAGCACACTGCCCAACCTGAAAGTCGCCCTGGTGCAAACCACCCTGGCCTGGCACGACCGCGAGGCCAACTATGCACACTTCGAGGTGTTGCTGGAGCAGGTAGGGGAGGTGGACCTCGTGATCCTGCCAGAGATGTTCACCACCGGTTTTTCGATGGACTCCGAAAGCCTGGCCGAACCGGAGAATGGCCCGAGCTACAAATGGCTGAAGGCCCAGGCGAAGAAGTACAACGCGGTGATCACCGGCAGCGTGATTATCCAGGCCGCCGATGGCAGCCACCGCAACCGCCTGCTATGGGCGCGGCCGGACGGCGAGATATTGCACTACGACAAGCGCCACCTGTTCCGCATGGCCGGTGAGCACAAGCACTACACCCCCGGTGAACGCCAGGTGCAGTTCGAGCTCAAGGGGTGGCGAATTCGCCCGCTGATCTGCTACGACCTGCGGTTCCCGGTGTGGAGCCGTGACGCCCAGGACACTGACCTGCTGCTGTACACCGCCAACTGGCCGGCTGCGCGCCGCCAGCACTGGAACCGTCTGCTACCGGCGCGGGGCATCGAGAACCTGTGCTATGTGGCAGCGGTGAACCGGGTGGGCACGGACGGCAAGGGCTTTGCCTATTCGGGCGACAGCCAGGTGCTGGACTTCCAGGGCGAGAGCCTGCTCAGTGCAGGCGAGGCAGACGGGGTGTTTACCGCCGTGCTGAGTGCGTCGGAACTGGCGGCGTACAGGGCCAAGTTCCCGGCCAACCTGGATGCCGATACCTTCGATTTACACTGACAGCTTGTACCGGCCCTGTCGCCGGCAAGCCAGCTCCCACAGGTAACCCACTGCCCTCGGGCCCAGTGCTGTACCTGTGGGAGCCGGCTTGCCGGCGATAGGGCCAGCACCGGCTACATCAATGGATGATCAGTACACATCCCGCCGATACCGCCCATCCTCGATCAACTGCTGCACAGCGGCTTCACCAAGCATGCCGTTGAGCGCCGCATCCACCCCCGCAGCCATCCCTTGCAGGCTGCCGCAGACATACACACAGGCGCCATCCGCCACCCAGCGTTTGAATTCCTCGGCTTGCTGCAGCAACACATCCTGCACATACACTTTCTCGGCCTGATCCCGCGAGAACGCCAGGTCCAGGCGTGCCAGGTCGCCGCTCTGCAGCCAGCCTTGAAGCTCGTCACCACACAGCAGGTCATGCGCCCGGTTACGCTCGCCAAACAGCAGCCAGTTGCGCTGTTCGCCAGCATTCACCCGTGCGCGGATCAGGCTGCGCAGGCCGGCCAGGCCGGTGCCGTTACCGATCAGGATCATCGGTGCTGCGGTCTCCGGCAGGTGGAAGCCGCTGTTGCGCCGCAGGCGCAAGCTCAGCGTGCCGTTCAGTGGCAGGTATTCGGTGAGCCAGCCGGAGCCCAGGCCCAGGTTGCCATCGGTATGGCGCTCCTGTCGCACGATCAGCTCCAGCGCGCCGTCACTGGCGATTGAGGCGATGGAGTATTCGCGGCTGCCGATCGGCACCAGGGCGTCTACCAGCGCTTGCGGCTGCAAGCCGATCAGGTGATCACGGCGCGCCGGCAACTGGCGGCCAGCGAGGGCTTGGGCAAGTGTTTCGCCCAGGCCATTCACCTGTACCGGGGCGCTGGCGTCCAGCGCCATGCCCTTGAGGAACGCGTCGATCCGTGGCTGCCCATTGAGCGGCAGTATTTCAACCAGGTCGCCGGCTTCCCAACTGGCAGGCTCTTCAGCCAGCAGGCCAAGCAAGTACACCGGCTGGCCCTGGCTGCCCGGGTTGAGCAGTTCGCGACGCACCAGTGACCAGTTGCCAAAGCTTGGCGGCTGCCAGGCGGCCACTGGCTGGGCGCCGGTCAGTTGCGCCAGCTCCTGCTGCCACTGCTGCAGGGCGGCCTGGTCGGCGTTGTCCACTTCCACCGGGCTGAACGCGCTGCTGGCACCGCGCTCCCCCAGCCACGCCTGCAGGCGACGGGCGAAGCCGCAGAAGTGCGGGTACTGGCGGTCGCCGAGGGCGAGCAGGGCGTAGTTGAGGTTGTTCAGCGCCCAAGGCTGGCCGAGCACCTTGCGCTCGAACCCGCGGGCGCTGTCGGGTGCTTCGCCGTCGCCGAAAGTACTGACCACGAACAACGCGCGGCGGGCCTGGCGCAGGTCGTCTTCACGCAGTTCGGCCAGTGCGCGAACCTGCACCGGCAGGCCGGCTGCCTGCAACTGGCCGGCACTTTGCCAGGCCAGTTGTTCGGCAAAGCCGCTTTGGCTGGCAAAGCCGATCAGCCAGCTGTCGCCGCTGCCGGTGCCGGTGGCGACGTTGCCACGGGCTGCGCGGACTTGGCGCTTCTTGCGGCGGCGGTCGAGGTATAGCAGCCAGCCCGTGACGAAGAACAGTGGCATGGTCAAGCTGGCGATGGTGACGATGATGCGCCCCGGCAGGCCGAAGTATTCGCCCACGTGCAGCGCGTAGACGCTCTGCAGCAGCTGGGCCTTGAAGGATTTGTCGGAGTAGCGGTCGTGTCTTTTCACCTGGCCGGTTGCCGGGTCCAGTTCCAGGGTGTTGAAGGCGCGCGGGTGATCGGCGCTGTCCAGCAGGTAGAAGAGGTTGGCCGGCTGGCCGCCAACCGGTGGCAGGCGCAGGTTGTAGGCGGCAAGGCCTGGGCCTGCGGCGTCTTTGAGGTTGGCCCAGATGGCGTCGTAGTCGACCACCAGCGGCGGGGCGTTCTTGTCGACCTTCTGTGGCCCGTGACGGCCACGGCCTTCGCCGCGTTTTTGTTGCTGGCCGGCTGCCGGCGCGTCGGCCAGCAGCTTGTTCAGGCCTTCGCGGTACCACTCATAGGACCAGAACAGGCCGGTCAGGGCGAACAGAAGATAGAACAGCAGGCACCAAGTACCAGCCACGGCGTGCAGGTCCCAGTTGAAGGCTCGGCCTTTCTTGGCCCAGTCGAAGGTCAGCCAGGTACGCCAGTCCAGCGCCTTGCGCGGCCAGCGCAGGTACAGGCCGGACAGGCAGAAGAACACCAGCATCAGGGTGCAGGCGCCGGTGATTTGCCGGCCGCTGTCGCCAATGGCCAGAAAACGGTGCAGGTTGAGCATGAGGTTGAAGAAGCCTTGCCCGGCCACTTCACCTTTGAGTTCGCCCGTATACGGGTCGGCATAGCGCAGCTCGCCACGGCGCTCGCCCGGTGCCGGCATGAAGAAGATGCGTGCGGCATTGCCTTCACGCACGTCCACCCACAGCATCGACACCTTGTCGTGTTGCTGGGCCTCGACCCGTTGCACCAGCTCGGCCGGCGGCAGTACGCCTTCGGCGCGCACTTCTACCTTGAGCACATCGGCATTGAACGCGCGCAGCAGTTCTTCCTGGAACGAATACAGGGCCCCGGTGATGCCCATCAAGGCCAGCACCAGGCCAGCGGTGATGCCAAAGAACCAGTGCAATTGGAACAGCGTCTTCTTCACCACATCGATCACCTTGTGTTGCTGCCGCAGACTGCGCGGCGTGCATTATGCCTTGATACGCAAAAGCCCCGCTCACTGGAATGAACGGGGCCCTTGGTTGTTGCTTTAGAAGTGGACGCTGGTGGTCAACAGTGCAGTCCGCCCGGCCGCCTGATTGGCGAAGTGGGTGGAGAAGGCCTTGTCGTAGTACACCTCGTTGGTCAGGTTCTGCACGTTCAGCTGCAGGTCGACGTTTTTGGTCAGCTTGTAGGCGGCCATGGCGTCGTAGCGTACGTAGCTGTCGACCATGGTGGTGTTGGCCACGCTGCCATACACGTCATCCACGTAGAACGCACCACCACCCACGGTCAGCTTTGGCGTGATCGAGTAGGTCGTCCACAGGCTGGCGCTGTTGTTCGGGGTGTTCGGCAACTGGTTGCCATCGTTGGCTTTGCCCAGCGGGCCGCCGTCGATCTGGCGAGCCTGCATGTAGGTGTAGCCGGCAAACACCTGCCACTTGTCGGTGATCTTGCCGCTGGCCGACAGCTCGATGCCCTGTACGCGGGTTTCGCCGACGTTTTCGTAGGTGGTGGTGTCCACCTGGACGCGGGCGTTTTCCTTCTCGGTCCGGAACAGCGCTGCGGTCAGCGACAGGCGCTGGTCGAGCAGGTCCCACTTGGTGCCGATCTCGTAGTTGGTGGTTTCCTCTGGCTCCATGTCACTGGCCAACAGGTTGCCGTTACGATCCGGGGTTCCACCCAGCGGGTTGCCTTCTGTACCTTCGCCGAGCATCGAGCCTGGTGGCGTTGCAGAAGTGGCGTAGGAAACATAGATACTGCCGTTTTCGGCCGGTTTCCACACCAGGCCCAGTTGGCCGGTCACGAACTCGCTGACATCCTTGCCTTTGGCGGTGGTGGTGCCAGCGGCGTTGTAGGTCTTGTAGTCGGTATCGAAGTGGTCGTAGCGCAGGCCCATGTTGACCAGCCACTCGGGGGTAAGCTCCAGAGTGTCGAACACGTAGATCGCCCGGGTCTTGCTATTGGTGGTGGTGCCGGCGTAGTTGCGCGAGATGGTACCGTTCCACGGGTCATCCGGGTTCGGGTTGCTCAGTGAGGTGCAGTTGTAGCCACTGGTGGCGCCGATCATGCCGGGGGTGCAGTTGGTGTTGGCGGCGCCGCCTGGCACGGTGTCGGTGTCGACGGTGTAGGACGAACGGTCGCTCTCTTCACGGCTCAGCTCGATACCGGTGGAGAAGCTGTTTTTCAGACCACCGACGTAGAACTCGCCGAACAGGTCGGTCTGGTTGGTGGTGGTGGCGGTGTTGCCGACACGGGTGTTGGCACGGCGCCAGACGCTGCCGTTGTTAACGTTGCCCTTGCTGTCGTCAGGCTGGGTCAGGATGTAGTCCTGCATGCTGTTGCCGTGACGCAGGGTGTTCTTGATGGTCAGCGAGTCGGTCAGGTCGTGCTCGATCGCGAAGGTGGCGATGTCTACACGGCTCTTGCGGAAGTCACGGCCGGTCAGGCCATAGAAGTTGTCGCTGTCGCCGCCGTCATTCGGCTTGCTCGGGTGTGCCGAGGTGCGCCCGCCGCTGCCGTTGGTCGGGATGGTGTACGGGATGCCCGAATCCGGCAGGTCGTCGCTTTCCAGGTGGTAGTAGTCGAGGTTGACGCGCGTCGGTGTGCCCAGGCCGAAGGCCAGCGACGGGGCGATACCCCAACGGTCGTAGTTGACCTTGTCGCGGCCGGCGACGTTGCTTTCGTGGGTCATCAGGTTCAGGCGGCCGGCAACGGTATCGCTGAACTGGTAGTTGCCATCGAAGGTGTAGCGCTGGGTCTGGTCACTGCCCCAAGTCCAGGCGCCGTCCAGCGAGTTGCCCAGGTGCGCACGCTTGCTCACCAGGTTGATGGTACCGCCGGCAGCACCACGGCCACCGATGGCCGAGTTCGGGCCCTTGGCCACTTCTACCGACTCGATGGCGAAGATTTCGCGGGTTTGCGCGCCAGTGTCACGCACGCCGTCCAGGTAAGTATCGCCTTGGGCGTCGAAGCCGCGGATGAACGGGCGGTCGCCTTGCGGGTTGCCGCCTTCGCCGGCGCCGAAGGTGATGCCTGGCACGGTGCGCAGGGCGTCCTGCAGGGTCAAGGCGTTGGTGTCCTTGATCACTTGCTGCGGGATGACGGTGACCGAGCGCGGGGTGTCTACCAGCGGCGCGGTGTACTTCTGCGAGGCGACCTTCTCGACTTTGTAATCGGTGCTGGCCTGTTCAGCCTTGCCGTTGACGCTGGTAGCGTCGAGGGTGATCGCGCTATTGGCGGCCGGGTCGGCGGCATACACCGATGTGGCGCTAAGCGCGACGCCGATGGCGGATACGATCAGGCGTGGCGAACTCACTGCAGATGGTACGTACTGGCGCATTGCTAAGGACCTTCCCCAAGGTGTTGAGGCGGCGGATCTTAATGTAAGCAATTGTGACTAACAATTGAGAGTCGTTACCATTCGTGAAGAATTTACAATCTTTACATTTTGCCTTTACGGTTTCATCAAGCTGAAACGTCTTAAGCGGCGAAAAGGCTTGTGCAGCGCAAAAGGGAATCAATATCATTGCCGCCTTTACATTTCCTAACGGTGCTGTCGCCATGCTGCTTCACATCCCAGGCCTGTTTAACGCTGACGAACTGGCCCGTATCCGCGAGGCGCTGGAGCAGGCCGACTGGGCTGATGGCAAGGTGACTGCCGGTTATCAGTCGGCCAAGGCCAAACACAACCTGCAGTTGCCGGAAGGGCACCCGTTGGCCAAGGAGATCGGCACTGCGCTGATCGACCGCCTGTGGAAAACCCCGCGCTTCATGTCGGCGGCCCTGCCGCACAAGGTGTTCCCGCCGTTGATCAACTGCTACCGCGAGGGCGGCAATTTCGGCTTTCACATCGATAACGCCTTGCGTCAGCCCAAGGGCAGCCCGGAGCGGGTGCGTACCGACCTGTCATCGACGTTGTTCCTCAGCGACCCGGACAGCTACGACGGCGGTGAACTGGTGATTCAGGACACCTATGGTGAGCGGCAGGTGAAGCTGGCGGCCGGTGATCTGGTGCTGTACCCCGGTACCAGCCTGCACAAGGTCAACCCGGTGACCCGAGGCCAGCGTTACGCCGCGTTCTTCTGGACCCAGAGCCTGGTGCGCGAGGACAGCCAGCGGGCGCTGCTGTTCGAGATGGACAATGCCATCCAGCAACTGACTGCCGATGTACCCGAGCACCCCTCGTTGCTGCAGCTGACCGGCACCTACCACAACCTGCTACGCCGCTGGGCCGAGGTCTGAACCGTGTCCTATCAGTTGCGACGTGAGGAAGTGGTGGATGTGGCTGGCTTGCAGTCCATGCTAGAGGAGAGCCCCGGCAAAGCTGCCCAGGCAATCCTGGCAGCGGCGGGGCAGGGCGCGGTCGAGGCGCAGTTGCTGCTGGGGCAGATCCTGCTGGATGGGCGCGGTATCGAAGAAGATGCCACCGTGGCCCGGCGTTGGTTCGGCATCGCCGCACAGGGCGGCAGTGCCATGGCGCACAACATGCTCGGGCGTTGCCTGGAGCATGGCTGGGGCGGTGAGCCAAGCCTGACGCAGGCGGCCATTCATTATGCGCGTGCGGCCGACGCCGGGCTGGACTGGGGCCTTTACAACCTGGGCAACCTGCTGGCCACCGGGCGCGGGGTGCCGGCCAACCAGGCACAGGCGCTGCAGTGTTACGAGAAGGCTGCGCAGCTGGGGCATGCCAAGTCGATGAACCTGTATGGGCGTTACCTGGAGCAGGGCATTGCCACGGCGCCCAGCCCGGCGCGGGCGGTGCGCTGGTATCGGCGCTCGGCCGAGGCGGGGGATTTCCGTGGGATGTTCAGCCTGGGGCTGGTGCTGGTCGAGCGCGGGCAGCTGGCCGAAGCAGGGCAATGGCTGGAGCAGGCGCGGGTTGAGGGGAACATGAATTTCCTGCGTGCTGCGTTGGTAACCTTGCAGGGTGCAGGGCCGGTGTTGATGGCCTTTGCGGCGCGGTATGCCGAAGAGATCGAACGGCGCGGGGATTGAAGTTGCCTGTGCTGGCCTCTTCGCGGGCAAGCCCGCGAAGGGGCCGGTACAGCGGCGCACACATGAAAACGGGGCCTTGCGGCCCCGTTTTGCGTTACAGGTAGTAAGCCTTCAGCGGCGGGAAGCCGTTGAATTCGACTGCGCTGTAGCTGGTGGTGTAGGCACCGGTCGACAGCCAGTACAGGCGGTCACCGATGGCCAGGTTCAGCGGCAGGCCGTACTTGTAGTTTTCGTACATGATGTCGGCGCTGTCGCAGGTCGGGCCGGCGATGACGACTTCTTCGGTTTCGCCTTTCTTCTCGGTCCAGATCGGGAACTTGATGGCTTCGTCCATGGTTTCGATCAGGCCGGAGAATTTGCCCACGTCGGTGTAGATCCAGCGCTCGACGGCAGTGCGCGACTTGCGCGCAACCAGCACCACTTCGCTGACCAGGATGCCGGCGTTGGCAATCAGCGAACGGCCTGGCTCCAGGATGATTTCCGGCAGCTCGTCACCGAAGTCTTCCTTGAGGAAGCGGATGATTTCTTCGGCGTAGGTTTCCAGGCTGTTGGTACGGGTGATGTAGTTGGCCGGGAAGCCGCCACCCATGTTGATCAGCTTCAGCTCGATGCCGTCTTCTTCCTTCAGGCGCTCGAAGATCACTTTGACCTTGGCGATGGCGGCGTCCCACACACTGATGTCGCGCTGCTGCGAGCCCACGTGGAAGGAGATGCCGTAAGGCACCAGGCCCAGGTCACGGGCGAGGATCAGCAGGTCCATGGCCATGTCGGTCTGGCAGCCGAATTTACGCGACAGCGGCCAGTCGGCAGTGGTGGAGCCTTCAGTCAGGATACGCACATACACTTTCGAACCCGGTGCGGCCTTGGCGATGTTGCGCAGGTCAGCTTCCGAGTCGGTGGCGAACAGGCGCACGCCCTTCTCGAAGAAGTAGCGGATGTCCTTGGACTTCTTGATGGTGTTGCCGTAGCTGATGCGGTCGGCGCTGACACCGCGGTCCATCACCTTGTCCAGTTCGTAGATCGAGGCGATGTCGAAGCTCGAACCTTTCTCTTTGAGCAGGTCGATGATTTCGACGGCAGGGTTGGCCTTGACCGCGTAGTAGACCTTGGCGAATTCGAAACCGGCGCGCAGGTCGTCATAGGCCTGGCTGATCATCTGGGTATCGATGAGTACGAACGGGGTTTCCTGCTTGTCGGCGAACGCCTTCATTTTCTGGAAGGTGTCACGCGCGAAATAGTCTTCGACCTGGATCGACATGCTCAGGGACTCCATGGGCAAACAAAAAGAATAAGTGGCTGCAAACTGAACGTCCTCCGTATCCCCACTTTGGTTCGCCTACTCAGTACTTGAGCCGGATGGATCGTTTCCAGCATGGACGTTCGGCGCGCACTTTAGGGCGTGAAGAATGCAGAATCAACAGGCAATCCGGGCGTGATCGGCGTGGATCGACGACCAGCCATTTGAATAACCGACTCATGTGACCGGCTGATGTTCCCCGCGATGTTTCAAGCGTTAAATATTGTGGAATAGACCGTGTTGGTCCCTTTGTAGGTAAACCCGCTCCCATAGGCTTTTCGCAATTCTCGGGTGGGCGGGGTCACCCGCGAAGGGGCCAGAGGTGTTCATATTTATGGCCACATTTTCCTGGTACCCACGTACAGGAAATGGCCCATAAATTTTTTGTTACCGACTGGCGGATTTGCTGGTTTTGATGAGAAACATTACTATTCGCACCCTTATCCGCCTCCCTGATGACCCAGACCGTGTCCGGACACAAAGGCTTCCTCGACCATTACCATGAGCTGATCGGCACCTGGACGCGCAAACTGCGCAATCGCCAGCAGGCTGAAGACCTCACCCACGATGCCTTTGTCCGGGTACTGGAAAACCCGCGCGACCAGGTCGAGCAGCCCCGCGCCTACCTGCACCAGACCGCACGTAACATTGCCGTGGATGGCTTGCGCCGCGAAGACCGCCGCCAGGCCCTGGCGCTGGAAGCGTTCGACGAGGGCACTGGTGGCAGCGATGACCCGGAGGCCTACGTGCATGCGCTGGAATTGGCCGACAGCGTCGAGCGGGCGCTGGCCGAGTTGCCGCTCAACTGCCGGCAGGTGTTCATCTGGCAGAAGCTCGAAGGCCTGACCCAGGCCGAGATCGCCGAGCGGATGGGGTTGAGCAAGAACATGGTCGAAAAGTATATGATCCGCACGCTCCGGCATTTGCGTGAGCACCTGGATGTGTCGGCATGATGAGTCAGGAGACCTTTTCGATGAAACAGCACGGTACCGATACCGTCCGCGAGCAGGCGGCCGCATGGTTTGCCCGCGTGCAGGATGCGCCTCGGGATGCCGGGCTGCAGAAACAGTTGCGCGCCTGGTTGGCCAGCGACGAGCGTCACCGGGAGGAGTACCAGCACCTGTGCCGCGTGTGGCAGGCCGCCGACTTCATTCCACGCCAGCGCCTTGAAGCGTTGTGCCAGCCGGACCCGGTGCAGCAACTGCCGCGTCGGCGCTTCGTGCGTCAGGCCCTGGCCGCCAGTGTCGCGGTGTTGGCGTTGGGCCTGGGTTGGGGCGGCTGGCACTACCAGCAACTGAATCACCAGGGTAGCTTGCAGACCGCCTTCAATGAACGCCGCCAGGTCGAACTGCCGGATGGCTCCTTGCTGGATCTCAATGGCAGCACACAGCTGCAGGTCGACTTCAGCGCCGGCCAGCGGCATATCCGCCTGAGTGCCGGCGAGGTGATGTTCAACGTCGCCCACGACAGTGCCCGGCCGTTTGTGGTCGACACCGCCCAGGGCAGCGTGACGGTAACCGGTACCCGCTTTGACGTGCGCCAGGACCCTGTCAGCACCCGGGTGGCGGTGGAGCAGGGTTCGGTGCGTGTGCAGGGCAAGGGCGACGCGCTGGCGCAGCTTACGGCCGGCCAGGGTTCACATATAGATGCACAGGGCGGGGTGGCTGCGCCCTACGCCGTCAACACCGCTGCCGTGACAGCCTGGCGCCAGGGCAAGCTGGTGTTCGACAACGCCACCCTCGCCGAGGTGGTGGCCGAAGCCTCGCGCTATCGTAGCCAACCGCTGCGGGTCGCCCCCGGTAAAGTCGCCCAGATGCGCCTTTCGAGCACCTTCAGCACCGACGACACCGACGCACTGTTGCGGGCCTTGCCGAGCATCCTGCCGGTGGCCATCAAGGCCCATGAAGACGGCTCTCGCGAAATAATTGCGAAATAGATTCAGGTTTTTTTTCGCTCGTTCGTCTTCCTCGCCAGCTGCAACTGCCAAGCATTTCCATTTGCACGCGGTTGGCGTTTATTCCGCACTCCAGGATGTTTCGACGACGTGAACAACAACAAACCCTTCCCACGCTTCCGCGCCCTGGCGCTGGCCCTGGCGGTCAGCGCCGTGGCCGTCAACAGCCAGGCTGCTGAGGCGGGCAACACCATCCAGATCCAGGCCCAACCGCTCGCCTCGGCCCTGAATCAGCTGGGTCAGCAAACCAACCTGCAGCTGTTCTTCAGCCCCGAGCTGGTGGCCGGCAAACAGGCCCCGGCGGTGTCCGGCAACCTGGCGCCGGTGCAGGCGCTGCAACAGTTGCTGCAAGGCAGCGGGCTGACCTTCGAGATGTCCCAGGACACCGTCGTGGTAAAGCCGCTGCCGACTACCCTCGACCTGGGCAGCGGCAGCCTGGAGCTGGCGCCCACCGACATCAAGGTGGTCGGTGACTGGTTGGGCGATGCCCAGCAGAGCGTGGTGCAGAACCACCCCGGTGCGCGCACCGTGGTGCGCCGCGAGGCGATGGTGGAGAAGGGCGCTATGAACGTGCGCGACGTACTGCGCGGCATCCCGGGTGTGCAGGTGCAGGACTCCAACGGCACCGGCGGCAGCGACCTGTCGCTGAACGTGGGCGTACGCGGCCTGACCTCGCGCCTGTCGCCGCGCTCCACCGTATTGATCGACGGCATCCCCGCCGCCTTCGCGCCGTATGGCCAGCCACAGCTGTCGATGGCGCCGATCTCCTCGGGCAACCTCGACAGCATCGACGTGGTGCGTGGAGCCGGCTCGGTACGCTATGGCCCGCAGAACGTGGGAGGGGTGATCAACTTCGTCACCCGGGCGATTCCGGAAAAGGCATCGGCGGAACTGTCCACCACCCTGGAAACCTCCCAGCACGGCGGCTGGAAGCACACCGAGTCGGCGTTCGTCGGCGGCACGGCTGACAACGGCATGGGCGTGGCGCTGCTGTACACCGGGGTGAACGGCAACGGTTACCGTGAAAGCAACAATGGCAACGACATCGACGACGTCATCCTCAAGACCCACTGGGCGCCCACCGATGTCGATGAGTTCTGGCTCAACTTCCATTACTACGATGGCCGTGCCGACATGCCCGGCGGCCTGACCCAGGCCCAGTACGACAGCAACCCGTACCAGTCGCTGCGCGACTATGACTACTTCGCCGGTCGGCGCAAGGATGTGTCGTTCAAGTGGCAGCGCCAGCTTGACGATGCCACCCAGTTCGAAGTGCTGACCTACTACACCGACAGCTTCCGCGGCAGCGCCATCGCCTCGCGTGACATGAAGACCCTGTCGTCGTACCCGCGCAACTATCACACCTTCGCCATCGAGCCACGGGTGTCGCGCATCTTCTTTGCCGGCCCGACCACCCAGGAAGTCAGCGTGGGTTATCGCTACCTGAAGGAAGCGATGCGCGAACAGTCGACCCGCCTGGCGCTGATCGACAACGTGCCGACCGTGACGCCGACCTCTGACGGCCACGTGTTCCAGGACCGCAGCGGGGGTACCGAGGCCAGCGCCTACTACATCGACGACAAGATCGATGTGGGCAACTGGACCATCACCCCGGGCGTGCGCTTCGAGCACATCAATACCGACTGGCGCGACCGCCCGGTGCCGGATGCCAACAACCGCCCGGTGGCGGAGAAGAAGCGCAGCATCACCAGCAACGAGCCGCTGCCGGCGCTGAGCGTGATGTACCACATCTCCGACGCATGGAAAGTGTTTGCCAACTACGAAACCTCGTTCGGTAGCCTGCAGTACTTCCAGCTGGGCCAGGGCGGTACCGGCAACAGCACGGCCAATGGCCTGGAGCCGGAAAAGGCCAAGACCTACGAAATCGGCACGCGCTATGACAATGGTGGCTTTGCCGGCGAGCTGACGGCGTTCTACATCGACTTCGATGACGAGCTGCAGTACATCAGCAACGATGTGGGCTGGACCAACCTCGGGGCGACCAAGCACCAGGGTATCGAGGCGTCGGTGCGCTACGACCTGGCCGGGCTGGACCCGCGCCTGGAAGGGCTTTCGGTGAGCGGTGGGTACACCTTTACCCGCGCCACATATGAAGGTGAGATCCCGGGTTTCAAGGGCCGTGACTTGCCGTTCTATTCACGTCAGGTGGCCACCGCCGGCGTGCGTTACGCGGTCAACCGCTGGACCTGGAACCTGGACGCCTACGCCCAATCCAAACAGCGCGCGCCGGGGACCGGGATCAACGCCGATGGCAGCTTCAACGGCGACTACATCACCGAGCCAAGTGCGGATGGGCAGTATGGCGATATTCCGGGTTACGTAACCTGGCATGCCCGTGGCGGGTATGAATTCGGGCCCAAGATGTCCAACCTGAAGCTGGCGGCGGGGGTGAAGAACCTGTTCGACAAGCAGTACTTCACCCGCTCCAGCGACAACAATGCCGGCATCTATGTAGGTGAGCCGCGGACCTTTTATGTGCAGGCCAGCGTAGGGTTCTGACTCGAGATTGCTGGGGCGCGAAGCGCCCCCGGCTTTCTAGGAAACCACCGCGTCAGCCGGCGAAACAATGCTGGTCTTGCCCCCGCGCGATCTGCCCGAGCTCAGGTACGCCGCAATCGACTCCTGCGTCACCTCGCCCAAAAACACCTGCTCAGCGTCCAGCACCGGCAACCACGCCCGGTTGAACTCGTACATGCGCGACAGCAGGATGCGCAAATGCTCATCGTGCGAGGCCGTGGCATTGAACGGCCGCAGGAAGTCGCCACACGTCCCTTGCTGGCGGTGCATGTCACGTCGGCGTACATAGCCCAGTGCCTTGTTCTGTGCATCGGTCACCACCACGTAGCGGCGGTCGTGCTCATCCAGCAGCTCCAGTGCATCGCTCACGGGCGTCTCCGGGCTCACCGATGGCGCGTTGTCCGCTGCATCCTCGGCACGCACCAGCAGCAGGCGCTTGAGCGTGCTGTCCTGGCCAACGAAGTTGCTGACAAAGTCATCCGCCGGGTGCGCCAGCAGCGTGTCCGGGTGGTCCAGCTGCAACAGTTTGCCGGCACGGAAGATGGCAATCTTGTCGCCCAGCTTGATCGCTTCGTCGATGTCGTGGCTGACCATGATCACGGTCTTGTTCAGCGCCCGCTGCATCTCGAAGAACTCGTTCTGGATCATCTCGCGGTTGATCGGGTCGACTGCGCCGAATGGCTCGTCCATCAGCAATACCGGTGCGTCGGCGGCAAGCGCGCGGATCACGCCGATGCGCTGCTGCTGGCCACCGGACAGCTCGCGCGGGTAGCGCTGCAGGTACTGCTTGGGTTCGAGCTTGATCATGTGCATCAGCTCGCGGGCGCGTTCATGGCACTTTTGCTTGTCCCAGCCGAGCAGGCGCGGGACCACGGTGATGTTTTCTTCGATGGTCATGTTGGGGAACAGGCCGATCTGCTGTATCACATAGCCGATATGGCGGCGCAGGGTGACTTCGTCCAGCCCGGTGGTGTCCTCGCCATTGATGAACACCTGGCCCGAAGTAGGCGTGATCAGCCGGTTGATCATTTTCAGCGTGGTGCTCTTGCCGCAGCCCGAGGGGCCGAGGAACACGCAGATTTCCCCTTCGTTGACAGTGAGGCTTACCGCGTCGACGGCTTTGACGTCCTTGCCGTTGACGTTGAAGGTTTTGCTGAGGTTCTTCAGTTCGATCATGGGCGCAGTCCTTCTGGAGTCAGGGCACGTTGCAGGGTTTGCAGCAGCAGGTCGGCAATGATGGCCAGCAGGCTGACCAGTACGGCACCGACCAGCAGCATCGACATGTCGCTGCGGCTGATGGAGGTAAGAATGAGCACGCCCAGGCCGCCGGCGCCGATGGTGGCGGCAATGGTCATGACGCCGATGTTCATGACCACGGCAGTGCGCACACCGGCGAGGATCACCGGCACGGCGATGGGCAGCTCGACCATGCGCAGGCGCTGGCCGAAGGTCATGCCGATGCCGCGCGCAGCTTCACGGATACCGGGCTCTACGTTGGTCAGGGCCAGGTAGGTGTTGCGCAGGATCGGCAGCAGCGAATAGAGGAACACCGCAGTGATCGCTGGCAATGGCCCCAGCCCCTGGCCGAACTTGGAATAGAACGGCAGCAGCAGGCCGAACAGGGCAATCGACGGGACGGTCAGCAGCACCGTGGCGCTGGCTTGCAGCGGCCCGGCAACGGCCGGGAAGCGGGTCATGAGGATGCCCAGCGGCACGCCGACGAGAATGGCCAGGCTCACCGCAACGCCCACCAGCATGATGTGCTGCCAGGTCAGTTGCAGCACCTGGGCCCAGTCCAGGTGGCTGAAGGTATCGATCAGGTTCATGGCTGGCCCTCGCTGTTCAGTGGGTGCTCGCGCAGGAAGGTGGCGGCCACGGCAGTCGGGTTCTGGTGCTCCACGTCGACCTTGGCGTTGAGCTGGCGCATGGTTTCGTCATCCAGCTGCTCGGCCAGTGGCTTGAGCAGTGCGGCCAGTTGCGGGTTGGCGTCGAGCACGGCTTTGCGCACCACGGGCGCTGCGGTGTAATCGGGGAAGTAGTGCTTGTCGTCTTCCAGCAGCTTGAGGTTGAACGCACTCAGGCGGCCGTCGGTGGTGTACACCAGCCCGGCGAATACCTGGTTGTTGCGCATGGCGGTGTACACCAGGCCACCGTCCATCTGGCGGATGTTGCGCCGGTCCAGCGGCAGGCCGTACATCTCGCGCAGGCCAACGAGGCCGTCGGGGCGGTTGGCGAACTCGGTGTCCAGCGCCACCAGGTGGTTGTGCTGGCTTTCGTCACGCAGTACCTGGTTGAGGTCACTGATGGTGTTGACTTGCGGGTAGGCCTCGGCCACTTGCTTGGGCAGGCCCAGTGCGTAGGTGTTGCTGAACTTCGACGGGGTCAGCCAGATCAGGTCCTTCTTCGCATCCAGCGCCTTCACCTTGGCGAAGGTGGCTTCGGCACTGGGCATGCGCTCGTCGATGTGGTTGTACGACACCAGCGAAACCCCGGTGTATTCCCACATCAGGTCGAGCTGGCCGGTCTCCTGGGCCTGCCGCGCGATGTTGCTGCCAAGGCCGCTGGTGACACGCACGTCAAAGCCATTGGCGCGCAGGTATTGCGCAGTGATTTCGGCGAGCACGGTCTGCTCGGTGAACACCCGCGCGCCGATGCGCACCAGCGGTTTTTCCACTGCCTGGGCAAATCCTGCGAACAGCAGGGCCGCGCCCAGCAGCAAGGCGATTCTCTTGTTCATACGTTCCCTATCCTTATTGGGCCAGGCCACGTTCCAGCCAGCGCTTGCTGGAGAAACTCACCGCCGCGTCCAGCACCAGTGCCAGCAGTGCGGTGCAGGCGGCACCCAGCAGCAGCTGTGGCTGGTTGTTCAGGGCGATGCCGGGGAAGATCAGGCTACCCAGGCTGTTGGCGCCGATCAGGAAGGCCAGCGGTGCGGTGCCCACGTTCAATGCCAAGGCCACACGGACACCACCGACGATGATCGGCACGGCATTCGGTAGCTCCACCTGCCAGAGCTGCTGGCGCGGGGTCATGCCGATGCCGGTGGCGGCTTCCTTGAGCGAGGCGGGGACATTTTTCAGGCCCTCGTAGGTGTTGCGCACGATGGGCAGGAGGGAGGCGAGGAACAGCGCGAAGATCGCAGGCCCGGCGCCGATGCCCAGGATACTGAGCGCGATGGCCAGAACGGCCAGGGGAGGGATGGTGTTGCCAACGTTGAAAAACTGCATGAAGCGCTCGGCTTTGTCGACCCGGTGCGGTCGACTGAGGGCAATGCCAGCCGGGATGCCCACGGCCAACGCCGCCGCCATCGAAGCCAGCACCAGAACCAGGTGCGCTTGCAGGTAGAACCCAAGATCGTCGCGGTAACGCGCGATCGTGTCGATGCCGATCCAGTGGACCAGCAGGGCCAGGATGACGAGCACGGTGGCGCATCCCAACAGCCCTTTTCCGTAGCGTTTAGCCACAGGCGGACTCCTTGTGTTGTCGGCGAGCACACTTCTTTTTTGCCGGCCAGTCCTGGCGGCGGTTGGTGTGTTCGCGAGTAGCAGCGTGACGCACGCCGAAGGCTGCGATCAGGCCATGAGCCGAACCCCGTCGGGCCCGAAAATGCTGATGAAACCAGTCCCCAACCGAAGCGGGTTGCAGGGGAATGGACGTCTCCGTGGGCGCAAAGGTTCCCATCTGAGGCGGCATTTGGCCAGCGTTAATCACTGGGTCTCAGGAATTTTGGCGAGAAAAAACAGCAGCGTAATGCGCTGCAGGCGTTGAAATAACTGCGCTTTGGCCATTTGTCGTGATAAAGCGATTGCCTGATGATTTTTTGCTGTCGGGCTGGCCCTGTCGCCGGCAAGCCAGCTCCCACAGGTACTGCTCAAGGCTTGAAAACAGCGCAGTCATTGTGGGAGCGGGTTCACCCGCGAAGAGGCTGGAACAAGTGCCGCTGGTTCAGCAGATTTTGGTCCCAGCCCAACTTCAGGTATGATATCGCCCCTTTTTGAATCCCCCAGTCAGGCGATTTCCCATGACCAACCAGGCCGCCGAAGTCGCGAAGCGCCGCACTTTCGCAATCATTTCCCACCCCGACGCCGGTAAGACCACCATCACCGAGAAGCTGCTGCTGATGGGCAAGGCCATTGCCGTCGCCGGTACCGTGAAGTCGCGCAAGTCCGACCGCCACGCCACCTCCGACTGGATGGAAATGGAGAAGCAGCGCGGCATCTCCATCACCACCTCGGTGATGCAGTTCCCGTACCGCGAGCACATGATCAACCTGCTCGACACCCCCGGCCACGAAGACTTCTCGGAAGACACCTACCGCACCCTGACCGCGGTGGACTCGGCGCTGATGGTGCTCGACGGCGGTAAAGGTGTAGAGCCGCGTACCATCGCGCTGATGGACGTGTGCCGCCTGCGCGATACGCCAATCGTCAGCTTCATCAACAAACTCGACCGTGACATCCGCGACCCGATCGAACTGCTCGACGAGATCGAAGCCGTTCTGAAGATCAAGGCTGCGCCGATCACCTGGCCGATTGGCTGCTACCGTGACTTCAAGGGTGTGTACCACCTGCAAGGTGACTACATCATCGTCTACACCCCGGGCCACGGCCATGAGCGTACCGAGGTGAAGATCATCGAGAAGCTCGACTCCGATGAAGCCCGCGCGCACCTGGGTGACGAATATGATCGCTTCCTCGAACAGCTTGAGCTGGTACAGGGCGCATGCCACGAGTTCGATCAGGACGAGTTCATCAATGGCCAACTGACCCCGGTGTTCTTCGGTACGGCGCTGGGCAACTTCGGTGTCGACCATGTGCTCGATGCCGTTGTCGACTGGGCGCCGCGCCCGCTGGCCCGTGTCGCCCACGAGCGTACCGTGGAGCCGGTGGAAGAGAAGTTCACAGGCTTCGTGTTCAAGATCCAGGCGAACATGGACCCGAAACACCGCGATCGTATCGCCTTCATGCGCATCTGCTCGGGCAAGTACGAGAAGGGCATGAAGATGCGCCACGTGCGTACCGGCAAGGACCTGCGCATCGGTGACGCGCTGACCTTCTTCTCCTCCGAGCGCGAGCAACTGGACGAGGCCTTTGCCGGTGACATCATCGGCCTGCACAACCACGGCACCATCCAGATTGGCGACACCTTCACCGAAGGTGAGGCGCTGGGCTTCACGGGTATTCCGCACTTCGCCCCGGAGCTGTTCCGCCGCGTGCGCCTGAAGGACCCGCTCAAGTCCAAGCAGCTGCGCCAGGGCCTGCAGCAGCTGGCCGAAGAGGGTGCAACCCAGGTGTTCTTCCCGGAGCGCAGCAACGACATCATCCTCGGGGCGGTCGGTGTGCTGCAGTTTGATGTGGTCGCCAGCCGCCTGAAGGAAGAGTACAAGGTCGAATGCGCCTACGAGCCAATCACCGTGTGGTCGGCGCGCTGGATCAGCTGCGATGACAAGAAGAAGCTCGAGGAATTCCAGACCAAGGCCATGGAGAACCTGGCCATCGACGGTGGCGGGCACCTGACCTACCTGGCGCCGACCCGGGTCAACCTGGCACTGATGGAAGAGCGCTGGCCGGACGTCAAGTTCCGCGCGACCCGCGAACACCATTAAGGCCTGAAATCGGGGGCCGCTAGGCGGCCCCATTTCAATTTCCGGCTTTGATACTGGTCCAGATCCGGGTGCGAATGCGGTCGATCTTCGCCGGCATCGCTTCCAGCGCATACAATTTACCCATCATGTCTTCGCTCGGGTAAATCATCGTATTGCCCTTCATGGCCGGCTCCACCAGCCCGTCCGCTTTCAGGTTGCCGTTAGCGTATTGCACATGGTTGCTGATGTTGGCCATCACCTCTGGCTGCAGCAGGTAGTTCATGTAGGCATACCCGGCTTTTTCGTCCGGAGCATCGGCCGGCATGGCCACCATGTCAAACCACATGGGCGCGCCTTCCTTGGGTATCGAATAGCCCACCTTCACCCCGTTCTTCGCTTCTTCGGCACGGTTTTTCGCTTGCAGCACATCCCCCGAGAAGCCCACCACCACACAGATATCGCCATTGGCCAGGTCGCCGGTGTACTTCGATGAATGGAAGTAGCTGATGTAAGGCCGCACCTGCATCAACAACGCCTTGGCCTTGTCGTAGTCCGCCGGGTTCTGGCTGTGGTGCGGCAGGCCCAGGTAGTGCAGGGCAATCGGCAGCAGTTCGGGGCCGTTGTCCAGTACGGCGACGCCACAGCTTTTCAGCTTGCTCATGTACTCGGGCTTGAAGATCAGGTCCCACGAGTCCACCGGCGCGTTGTCGCCGAGCACCGCCTTGACCTTGTCGATGTTGTAGCCGATGCCGGTACTGCCCCACAGGTACGGGAAGCCGTACTGGTTGCCCGGGTCGTTCACCTCCAGTGCCTTGAGCAGCACCGGGTTGAGGTTTTGCCAGTTGGGCAGCTGCGACTTGTCCAGCTTCTTCAGGGCCTTGCCCTGGATCTGCCGGGCCATGAAGTGGTTGGAGGGGAACACCACATCGTAGCCGGAGTTGCCGGTCATCAGCTTGCCGTCGAGGGTTTCGTTGCTGTCGTACACGTCGTAGGTGGGCACGATGCCGCTGGCTTGCTGGAAGTTCTTCAGCGTGTCGGGGGCGACGTAGCTGGACCAGTTGTAGATTTTCACCGTTTCGGCGGCGCCGGCCACACTGGCGGCCAGCATCAGGGGAGCGAGAAGGAGCGTGCGCATGTCGGGTTTACCTTGCTTTGTCTGTTGTTATCGAAGGCAGGCGATCAGCGGATCAGAAAATGAGTACGTAGGTCTTGCGCACGGTCTCCTGGATGTCCCAGATGCCGGTGCTGTTGGCCGGTAGCATCAATGCGTCTCCGGCTTCTATAACCAGTGGCTCGCCACCGTCGGGGGTGAAGGTGCAGCGGCCCTTGATGAAATGGCAGAACTCCTGTTGCACGATCTGCCGCCGCCAGCGCCCCGGGGTGCACTCCCAGATGCCGGTTTCGACGCCATCACTGCGTTCCACGCAGGTGACAGATGTCACCGCCACGGGTTCGCCAAGCGGCACCGCGACCGGGTTGGAGCTGTCGAGCACAGCGCTGTCGGTGTTCTTGAACTGGGTAATGCTCATGACCGGTGGATCCTGTGCAGTTGATAAGGGAAGTCAGTGCATGAAGCCTTCCATGAAGTCCGCAAGCGAGCTGGCCAGGCGCCGCCTCCACGGCGCGCTGGCGGGGTTGGCGAGGGTCCGGTCCTCGTGGACGAAGCTTTGGATGATCGCGTTGTAGCCCAGCCAGCGGCAGGGCTCTGGCGGCCAGCTGGCCAGACTCGATACGGGGCGGTTGTCCAGTACCCAAGGTTGCGCAGTCAGTTCGTTGTGCTGGTTAAGGATTAGCGCCGCCAGGGTGCGTCCGCCCAGGTTGGTGGCACCGACGCCTTCGCCACCGTAGCCACCGGCCAGGGCAATGCCGCGCTGACGGTCGCAGAGCATGTGCGGGCGGAAGCGTCGCGCCATGCCCAGGTTGCCGCCCCAGGAGTGGGTGATGCGCACATGCTTGAGCTGCGGGAACAGCTCGCTGAACAGGTAGCGGCGCAGTTCGATTTCGTGCTCTTGGAGGTTGAAGTTTTCGCGCAGGCGGCCACCGAAGCGATAACCACCGCGTGCGCCGAATACCAGGCGGTTGTTGGCAGTGCGCTGGCCATAGGTGACCTGACGGCTGCTCTCGCTGAAGGCTTGGCCCTGGCTCAGGCCGATCTGCTCCCAGGTCGATTCCGGCAGCGGTTCGGTGGCTATCAGCAAACTCTGTACTGGTAACTGGTGCTTGCCCAGCGGCGGCAGGCTGGCGGCGTAGCCTTCGACGGCCGGCACCATCCACTGGCAGCGAATCCGCGCCAGCGGGGTGCGCACCTCGCCGGGTTGCCAGTCGATGGCCGGGGCGTTTTCGTAGATTGGCACCCCCAGCGCTTCCACGGCCCGCGCCAGGCCACGCACCAGCTTGGCCGGCTGGATGGTCGCTGTGTGCGGGCTGTAGATGGCACCAAATGCATTACTGACCCGCAGCTGGTTTTCCAGTTGCTCGGGGCGTAGCCAGCGGTAGTCGTCCTCGGTCATGCCTTGGCGATACAAGTCATCGAGGTAGGCACGCAGGCTGCGTTCTTGCTCCGGGTAGCGCGCGGCGCAGTACAGCACGCCGCCCTTGCGGTAGTCGCAGTCGATGCCTTCGCGTTGCAACACACCCTGCACTTCATCGGGAATGCCGTGCAGCAGGTCGATGCTGGCGCGGCGCTGTTGTGGCGACAGGGTGGCGAGCAGGCGGTCTTCGCCCAGCAGGTTGCCCATCAGCCAGCCGCCATTGCGCCCGGACGCGCCGAAGCCGGCGATGTTGGCGTCGATCACGGCGATGCTCAGTTGTGGCGCCTGGCGCTTGAGGTAGTAGGCGGTCCACAGGCCGGTGTAGCCGGCACCGATGATGCACACATCCACTGCCAGGTCTTCGTGCAGGGTCGGGCGGGCGCACAATGGCTCTTCGAGCTGGTCCATCCACAGGCTGAGCGTGCGCAGGGGTTGCATCGGGTTCGGCTCCACATCGGTCAAGGTCTGTGGGCGATCCTAGTGCTGTCAGCCAGTGGCTGTCTTACGTGCGTGCACGCAGAGAAATTTGCTTGAGGTAGGCCTTGGGCGTGAGCCCGGTGTGCTCGCGGAAGCACTTGTAGAACGCCGACAGCGAGTTGAAACCGGCGCTGAACGCCAGCTCGTCGATCGTCGCCTCGACGCTGTCGTCGTCGAGGCTGGCCATCAGGTGCTGCAGGCGGGCCTGGTTGACGTAGCGGTAGAAGCTTTGCCCGAGCACCTGGTTCAGCAGGTAGGAAATCTGGTTGCGGCTGTAGCCGCTGGCGTCGGCCACCTGCTGCAGGTCCAGCTCCGGGTCCAGGTAGGGGCGCTGGCGCTGGAAGTAGTGCTCCAGGTCCTGGGCCATGGTCGACAGCTGCCGCGGCGACAGGCCCAGGCGGCTGGTGGCCGGGCGCGGGCCGCTGCTGCCGTGCCCGCTGCCGTTCTGGCGAACCAGCGTGGCGTATTCGTTGACCCGCCAGATCAGCCCGTCCTTGACGGTGATCGCCTCGCTGGACTGGAACGCCACCAGGCCGTCACCGCCCTGGACGGTGACCTGGTACTGGATGAATGCGGTGCAGCCATCGACGCGGATTCGGTCGCTGTGAACGATATCTTCGCCGGCTTCATGGGGCAGGCAGGCGCGCACGTAGTCGCGCAACTCAACGTAGCCAAGCACGCGGTTCTGGAAGAAGTCGTGGTACTGGATGTCGGGGTGGTACAGCGCAATGACGCCGTCGAGGTCGCGATGCTTCCAGCACAGGTGGTAGCGCAGCACCGTGTCGGCGGTAATCGGGGTCTGGGCAGGGCCATCAGGGAGCGTCATGGGTGAATGATGCCTCGGCGCAAAGCTTGCTACAAGAATGCAGAACACCTGATGCACAGGGCCAAGTCGCGCAATTTGCACGATCATGAACGAGCCGCTATTTCTAACTCATTGTTTTATAAGGGTGTAATTTTTTGTCGCAAATGGCACAGCCGCTGCAGTGGTTACTGCGCGAATGGACTTGTCGCTAACCACTTAAGGCGAAAACATCATGATCACCCCTGCCGACTATCCCGCTGTCGATTCACAAAGCCGCTCAGGTGTTTCCTGGGCTGCGATTTTCGCTGGCGCCGCTACCGCAGCTGCCTTGTCCCTGATCCTGGTGGTCCTTGGTGCAGGGCTTGGCTTCGCAGCTACTTCCCCTTGGGCAGACGAGGGGGCCAGTGCCAAGGCCCTGGGCATTTCCACCATCGTATGGCTGCTGCTGACGCAGATCATCGCTTCGGGCCTGGGCGGCTACATTGCCGGTCGGCTGCGGGTGAAATGGGCCAACTTGCATGGCGATGAAGTGTATTTCCGCGACACCGCGCATGGCTTCCTGTCCTGGGCTGTAGCTACCCTGGTCACGGCCATGCTGGTGCTGGGCGCTGCGGGCAACCTGGTGGGCGCTGGTGCCAGCGCGGCTTCGCAGGCGGCCACAGTATCGGCGGCTGCCGGTGGTGCGGCGGCGTCCGGTGACAACAACGATTCGATGGGCTATTTCGTCGATAGCCTGTTCCGTGGCGATGGCCCTGCACCCGTGAGCGACGATGCAGCAAACGGCGTGGCCGCACGCATCCTGGCCAAAGGCATTGCCAGCGATGGTGCGCTACCTGCCGAGGACCGCACCTACCTGGCGCAGCTGGTGGCCCAGCGCACCCGTCTGACCCAAGCCGAGGCCGAAGCCCGTGTCGATCAGGTGATGGCCCAGGTGCAACAGTTGAAAGTGCAGGCCAAGCAAGCCGCTGATACCGCCGCCAAAGTAGCTGCCTGGACAGCATTGTGGACCTTCGTCGCGCTGCTGTGTGGCGCCTTCTTCGCCAGCCTTGCAGCGCTTTACGGTGGTCGCCGTCGTGACCAGGTGCAGTGGCTGGAAGGTGAGTACGTCGCACATCGCACCATTCAACGTTAAGCAAGGAGAACCGACATGCGCTCGATACTGCTCTGGATGCTTGGGGTACCGATCCCGGTCATCATCCTCATCGCCATTTTCATGCATTGACCGAGAGGGCCGCTTTGCGGCACTTTCGCAGCACAAGGCTGCTCCTACAGACGACCGCGATATCCCCTGTTATCGCGATCCTTTGCAGGAGCAGCCTTGTGCTGCGAATGGGGCGCAAAGCGCCCCCGGTCATCTACAGGAACTGCTCGGCATAGTGGCAAGCCACCTGCCGGCTACTCACCTGCCGTAACGCCGGCACCTCCTTGGCACACCGCTCGGTCGCATACGGGCAACGCTTGTGAAACGCGCACCCATCCGGTGGATTCAGCGGGTTGGGCAGCTCCCCGACAATGCGGATCTTCGGCTTCAGCGGGTCGGGATGAATGGCTGGCGTCGCCGACAGCAGCGCCTGGGTGTAGGGATGCAGCGGTTTCTCGTAGATATCATCCTTGGCCCCCATTTCCACCGGGCGCCCCAGGTACATCACCAGCACGTGATCGGCCACATGTCGCACCACCGCCAGGTTGTGCGAGATGAACACGTAGGCGGTGTCGAACTCCTTCTGCAAGTCCATGAACAGGTTCAGCACCTGTGCCTGGATCGACACGTCCAGCGCCGAGGTCGGCTCGTCCGCCACCAGCACTTTGGGTTGCAGCATCATCGCCCGTGCCAGGGCAATGCGCTGGCGCTGGCCCCCGGAGAACATGTGCGGGTAGCGCTGGTAGTGTTCCGGGCGCAGGCCCACCTGCTCCATCATTTTTTGCACTTTCTCGCGCCGCTCGGCCTTGCTCAGCGAGGTGTTGATCAGCAGTGGCTCGGCCAGCTGGTCACCAATTTTCTGCCGTGGGTTAAGCGAGGCGTAAGGGCTCTGGAACACCATTTGCACATCGCGGCGCAGTTGCTTGCGCTGCGCCTTGCTGGCGCCTGTCACCTCGGTACCGGCGATTTGCAGCGAACCGGACGACGGTTCTTCGATGAGGGTCAGGGCACGGGCCAGGGTCGACTTGCCGCAGCCGGACTCGCCGACCACCGCCAAGGTCTTGCCGGCTTCCAGTTCGAACGACACGCCATTCAGTGCGCGGACCAGGGCGTGGCCTTTGAACAGCCCGCGGGAGACTTCGTAATGCCGGGTCAGGTCCCGGGCAGATAAAACGACGGCCATCACGCCACCTCCTGGTTCAGCGGATAGAAGCAACGCACCAGGCTGTGGGCCTGAGGATCGAGAGGCGGGCGCTGGCGCCGGCAGTTGTCTCGCACGTAGGGGCAGCGCGGCGACAGCAGGCAGCCGACCGGGCGGTCGTAGCGGCCGGGGACGATGCCGGGCAGGGTGGCCAGGCGCTCGGCGCCGATGCTGTGCTCGGGGATCGCCGCCAGCAAGGCTTCGCTGTAAGGGTGGGCGGGCACGTCGAACAGCGTCGGCACCTGGCCCACTTCGACGGCTTCGCCTGCGTACATCACGCATACCCGCCTGGCCGTTTCGGCGACCACGGCAAGGTCGTGGGTGATCAGGATGAGCGCCATGTTGCGCTCCTTCTGCAGGTTGACCAGCAGCTCCATGATCTGCGCCTGGATGGTCACGTCCAGCGCGGTGGTCGGCTCGTCTGCGATCAGCAGCTTGGGCTCGCCGGCAATGGCCATGGCAATCGCCACGCGCTGGCTCATGCCGCCAGACAGCTGGTGCGGGTAGGCGTCCAGGCGGCTTTCCGCTGCCGGGATCTCGACCTTTTTCAACAGTTCAAGGGCACGCTGGCGCGCGGCCTTGCCCTTCAGGCCCAGGTGCTGGCGCAGCACTTCTTCGATCTGGTAGCCCACGGTATAGCTGGGGTTGAGCGCGGTCATCGGGTCCTGGAAGACCATGGCGATGTCCTTGCCCACCACCTTGCGCCGCTGGCGGCCGCTGAGCTTGAGCATGTCGGTGCCGTCGAAGCTGAGGGTGTCGGCGGTGATGCGCCCGGGGGCGTCGATCAGGCCCATCAAGGCCATCATGGTCACGGATTTGCCCGAGCCGGATTCGCCGACGATGGCCAGGATTTCCCCGGCGTCCACCGACAGGTCCAGGCCATCGACCACGGGTACCGCATTGGCATCGCCGAAGCGCACGTTCAGGTTTTTGATTTGCAACAGTGACATGGCGTTCTCCTCAGGCGGCGTTCTTGAGTTTCGGGTCCAGCGCATCGCGCAGGCCGTCGCCCATCAGGTTGATTGCCAGCACACTGAGCAGAATGGTCAGGCCGGGCAGGCTCACCACCCACCAGGCACGCTCGATGTAGTCACGGGCCGAAGCCAGCATGGTGCCCCACTCCGGGGTCGGCGGTTGCACGCCCAGGCCGAGGAAGCCCAGGGCGGCAGCGTCGAGGATCGCCGAGGAGAAGCTGAGGGTGGCCTGCACGATCAGCGGCGCCATGCAGTTGGGCAGCACGGTGACGAACATCAGCCGTGGCAGCCCGGCACCGGCCAGGCGTGCGGCGGTGACGTAGTCGCGGTTCAGCTCGACCATCACCGCAGCCCGGGTAAGGCGCACGTAGGAGGGCAGGGAGACGATGGCGATGGCGATCACCGTATTGATCAGCCCTGGGCCGAGGATGGCAACGATGGCCACGGCCAGCAGCAGGGAGGGCAGGGCCAGCATCACGTCCATCAGGCGCATGATCGACGGGCCGAGGATGTGCGGGAAGAAGCCTGCCAGCAGGCCCAGCAGGATGCCCGGGATCAGCGACATCACCACCGACGACAGGCCGATCAGCAGCGACAGCCGCGCCCCCTGGATCAAGCGCGAAAGCAGGTCGCGGCCCAGTTCGTCGGTGCCGAGGATGAACTGCCAGGTGCCGCCTTCGAGCCATACCGGCGGGGTCAGCAGGAAGTCGCGGTACTGCTCGCTCGGGTCATGCGGGGCGACCCACGGCGCGAACAGTGCGCAGAACACCACCAGGCACATGAAGGCCAGGCCCATTACCGCGCCTTTGTTGCGCGCGAAGGCTTGCCAGAATTCTTTGTACGGCGAGGGGTAGAGCAGGCTCTGGTCCACCGGGCTGGCCGGCGACACGGATTTTGCAATCGGGCTAGTCATGGCAAAGGCCTCAGCGCTGATGACGGATGCGTGGGTTGGCCAGGCCGTAGAGGATGTCCACGACGAAGTTGACCAGGATCACCAGGCAGGCAATCAACAGGATGCCGTTCTGGACCACGGGGTAGTCACGGGCACCGATGGCTTCGATCAGCCACTTGCCGATGCCCGGCCAGGAAAAGATGGTTTCGGTCAGCACCGCACCGGCCAGCAGCGTGCCGACCTGCAGGCCGAACACCGTCAGCACCGGGATCAAGGCATTGCGCAGCCCGTGCACGAACACCACGCGGGCCGGCGACAGGCCTTTGGCGCGAGCGGTGCGGATGTAGTCCTCGCGCAGCACTTCAAGCATCGACGAGCGGGTCATGCGGGCGATGACTGCCAGCGGGATGGTACCGAGCACGATGGCCGGCAGGATCAGGTGCATCACCGCGTCCTTGAACGCGCCTTCTTCATCGCTGAGCAGGGTATCAATGAGCATGAAGCCGGTCTTCGGCTCGATGTCGTAGAGCAGGTCGATGCGCCCGGACACCGGGGTCCAGCCCAGGCTCACCGAGAAGAACATGATCAGGATCAGGCCCCACCAGAAGATCGGCATCGAGTAGCCGGCCAGGGATATGCCCATGACCCCGTGGTCGAACAGTGAACCGCGCTTGAGCGCGGCGATCACCCCGGCCAGCAGGCCGACAATGCCGGCGAACAGCAGGGCGGCGAAGGCCAGTTCGAGCGTGGCCGGGAACAGCGTGAGGAACTCGGTCCACACGCTTTCTCGGGTGCGCAGCGATTCGCCGAGGTCACCCTGGGCAAGCTTGCCGACGTAGTCCAGGTACTGGACCGGCAGCGGCTTGTTAAGGCCCAGGCGTTCCATGGCCTGGGCGTGCATTTCGGGGTCGACCCTGCGCTCGCCCATCATCACTTCCACCGGGTCCCCGGGGATCAGGCGTATGAGCGCGAAGGTGAGCAAGGTGATGCCGAAAAAGGTCGGTATCAACAGGCCAAGGCGCCGGGCAATAAAACTCAACATTGTCGGGGTTACCTCATCAGGCCGTGGGGCGATCAGCCCGCTACGGCAGTGCCGCCGGTTCCCGTATGGGTTGCCGGCGGTCGTTGTTGTTCTACTTCACCTTGGTGGTGGCGAAGTTATTGTTGGTCAGAGGGCTGATCACGTAGCCCTCCACGTTGTCACGCATGGCGGTGAACATCTTTGGATGGGCCATGCTGATCCAGGGTTGGTCGTCATCGTACACCTTCAATGCCTCGCTATAGAGCCTTGCACGCTCCTCGTTGTCGACCACCTCGCGGGCACGGGTGATCAGTTCCTGGAATTTCGAGTTGCACCAGCGGGCATAGTTCTCGCCGGTCTTGGCCGCGTCGCAGCTAAGCAGTGGGGTGAGGAAGTTGTCTGGATCGCCGTTGTCGCCCGCCCAGCCGGTGGACACCATGTCGGCTTCGCCCTTCTTGGCGCGGCGCAGCATTTCGGCCCACTCCATCACGCGGATATCCAGCTTCAGGCCGATCTGTTTCAGGTCGGCCTGCAGCATTTCGGCAGATAAGCGAGGGTTGGGATTGGTCATACCGCCGCCGTTGCGAGTGAATAGCGTCATCACCGTGCCGTCCGGCACGCCAGCTTCCTTGAGCAGGGCGCGTGCTTTTGCGAGGTCACGGGGCGGGTTCTGGTTTGCAGTGTTGTAGCCAGGCATGGTCGGCGGGTAGGGGTTCACACCCACCAGCGCGTTGCCTTTGCCAAACAGCTGGTCAACATGGGTCTGGCGGTCGAAAGCCATATTGATGGCTTTGCGCACGCGTACATCGCTGAGGTATTTGTGCTCGGTATTCATGGCGATGTAGCCGGTGACCAGGGCTTCGATTTCGGCGACCTTGAGCTTTGGGTCGGTCTTGATCGATGGCACGTCATCCGGCTTGGGATACAGGGCGACCTGGCATTCATTGGCGCGCAGCTTTTGCAGGCGCACGTTGCTGTCGGAGGTAATGGCGAACACCAGGGCGTCGGCCGGCGGTTTACCGCGGAAGTAGTCCGGGTTGGGTTTGAAGCGCACCTGCGCGTCCTTGTTGTAGCGCTGGAAAATGAACGCGCCGGTGCCGATCGGCTTGCTGTTCAGCTCAGCGGTTTTACCAGCCTTGAGTAACTGGTCGCCGTACTCGGCGGAGTAGATCGAGGTGAAACCCATGGCCATGTCATGCAGGAAGGGCGCTTCCGGGCGGGCTAGGGTGATCACCACGGTGCGCTCGTCGGCCTTCTTCACCGACTTGAGCAGCTCTTTGAAGGCCATGCTTTCAAAATACGGGTAACCGACACTGGTCTTGTCGTGCCACGGATGGTTCGGATCCAGTTGGCGGTTGAGGCTCCACAACACGTCGTCGGCGTTGAAGTCGCGGGTTGGCTTGAAGTAGTCGGTGGTGTGAAACTTCACCCCTTGGCGCAGATGGAAGGTGTAGGTCAGGCCGTCTGGCGAGATATCCCAGCGCTCGGCCAGGGCTGGCTGGATGTCAGTGGTGCCGGGCTTGAAGTCGACCAGGCGGTTGAAGAGCGTCTCGGCCGAAGCATCAAAGGTGACGGCGGTGGTGTACTGGACAACGTCGAATCCTTCCGGGCTGGCCTCGGTACACACCACCAGCGGTTTGGCTGCAAGCTGCGCGGCGCTGCCCAGCACCAGCGCGGCCAGAGCCAGGCGTAGCGGTAGCGATTTGATGAAAGCTCTCTGCATGGGTTGAAGACTCCCTGCTTTTGCATTGATTCCAGCGTAGCCGCCACGGCCCGTCACGAAGGGGCCGTGGCGCCAGCGGTCAAAGAATGTTGAATGGAATGGTGGTGACCACGCGGAACTCGTCCAGGCTGCCGTCACCCTGGGCCTTGCTGGCACGGTGGGTGGTGTAGGTGGCGCGGACGCTGGTGTCTTTCAGCGGCCCGCTCTGCACCGCGTAGCTGGTGCCGATGCCCCACTCGTAGTGGGTTTCGCCGTTCAGGCCATTCACGTCGTAGGCGGTGCCGCGGTAGTGAGTGCCGTCGATGCCCCAGCCGCGGGCGTTGTACAGGTTGAACTTCAGGCCGGGCACGCCGTAGGGCGCCATGTTCAGTACGTAGGAGATCTTCAGCGATTTTTCGTTGGGGCCGTTGAAGTCCGACAGCAGCGAGTTGGCCAGGTAGATGCCGTTGGTTTCGTGCAGGTAGTCGAAGTACTCGTTGCCGTTCACCTGCTGCCAGGAGGCACCGAGGGTGTGGGCCTGGTGGGTCAGGTCGAGCGACAGGCTGTAGGTGTCGTTGTCGATCTTGCCCATTTTCTGGCTGCCGGCATCCACGGTCTTGTAGTAGTTCAGGCCGGTGCTCAGGCTGAGCACTGCGCTGTCGCCGAGCACGTGGTTGGCGCCGAAGTAGTACTGGTTCCAGAAGTCGTCGACCTGGGTGGCGTACAGGCTGGTGCTCAGGCTCCTGAACGGCTGGTAGTTGATGCCGGCGGTGCTGGCGCGGTCGGTTTCCACACCCGTGGCGCTGTATTCGCTGCGGAACTTGCTCAGGCTCTGTTCGGTACGTGGCGAGACACGGTCGAAGGTGCCCAGGTCGAAGCTCAGGTTGTCGAACTCGGCGCTGTGCAGGAACGCGCCCTGGAAGCTCGATGGCAAGGCGCGGTTGCCGATGTAGGCGATCATCGGCGTGTCCACCGACTGACGGCCGAGGGTAAGGGTGGTGTTGGACACACGCGCCTTGATATTGCCCAGGCCCAGCTTGCTCCACTGGCCGATGGGGTCGCCATCGCTGTGGGTCAGGGTGCGGTTGTTGGGGCCGGCGACGGCCTGGCGGTTCTGTTGCAGGGCAATGGCGTTGTAGGCTGCGGCCTCGACGGCGATGCCCACGGTGCCTTGGGTGAAACCGGAGCTGTAGTTGAGGATGGTGCCTTGCAGCCAGTTTTCCCGGCTGTGGGTGGGGTGGCGGGTGCCGTCGCTCTTGTAGTAGCGCCACAGCGGCGCGCGTGCGGCGCGTTCACGGGCGTACCAGTTGCGGGTGGTGCCGGACAGGCTCTGGCCGTCGATGAAGCCGCTGGCTTGCGCCTGCTCGCTGCTGGCTTTGAGGGTGAGCGGGATGAAGGCCTGGCTTTGCGGATCGGCCTGGGCCACGGTGGAAAAGGCACTGATGGATAAGGCCAGTGCGGTCAGGGTGAATACTCTCAAGGTTGAAGCTCCCATTTTTTTCTAGTCATTGCCGGCCTTGTGGGCCGGATGGTTGTTGCGGTGTTGCCAGGGTTGCCCGGGGTCGCCGGGCTAAATCGGGGGCGTTGTGCTACCTGTACCGGCCTTTTCGCGGGTAAACCCGCTCCCACAGGGGCCTGTGCAGGCCCTGGCTGATGGGGGTACTTGTGGGAGCGGGTTTACCCGCGAAGAGGCCCTTGAAGGCTAAAAGTCAGTCAACACTCACGCCGGAGAAATCATTGCGCCCAAACGGGCTGACCTTGAACCCGGAAACCTTGACGCTGAGCGGCTGGTTCACGGTGGAGTGCGCCACCGGGGTAATCGGCACCTGCTGCTTGAGCCGCTGCTGGGCCTGCTGGTACAGGGCGCTGCGCTGCGCCTGGTCGGTGACCTGCTTGGCCTGCTTGACCAGGCTGTCGTACTGCGGGTCGCACCACAGCGAGTAGTTGTTGCTGCCGATGGCATCGCAGCTGTAGAGGGTGCCCAGCCAGTTGTCCGGGTCGCCGTTGTCGCCGGTCCAGCCAATCAGGGCGATGTCGTGTTCGCCGCTTTTCATGCGCTTGAGGTACTCGCCCCATTCGTAACTGACGATGCGCACCTTGAAACCAAGCTTGTTCCAGTCGGCCTGGAGCATTTCGGCCATCAGCTTGGCGTTGGGGTTGTACGGGCGTTGCACCGGCATGGCCCACAGGGTGACTTCGGTGCCCGGTTTGACGCCCGCCTGCTGCAGCAGCTGCCTGGCCTTTTCGGGGTCGTAGGGCTCGTCCTTGAGGCTTTCGTCATAGGACCACTGGGTGGGCGGCATGGCGTTGACCGCCAGTTGGCCGGAGTCCTGATAAACCGCCTGCAGGATGGCTTTCTTGTTCACAGCCATATCCATCGCCTGGCGCACCTCCAGCCGGTCGAAGGGTGGGTGCTGTGTGTTGTAGGCGATGTAGCCGAGGTTGAAGCCCGGTTGCTGCAGCACCTGCAGCGAACGGTCGGCCTTGAGCGCCGGCAGGTCGGCGGGGCGTGGGTGCAGGGTGACCTGGCATTCGTTGCGGCGCAGCTTCTGAATGCGTACCGAAGGGTCGATATTGATCGAGAACACCAGGTTGTCGATCTTCACTTCATCCGGTGCCCAGTAATCCTTGTTGCCCTTGTAGCGGATCTGCGAATCCTTCTGGTAACGCTGGAACACGAACGGCCCGGTGCCAATGGGCTGCTGGTTGATGTCGCTCGGCCTTGCGCTGGCCATCAGGTGTTCGGCGTATTCGGCGGAGAGGATGGAAGCGAAGCTCATGGCCAGATTCTGGATGAACGCGGCATCGACCGTGTTCAGGGTGAATGCCACGGTGAGTGGGTCGATTTTCTCGACGTGGGCGATGTTCTTGTCCAGGCCCATGCTGATGAAGTAAGGGAACTCGGTGGGGTAGGCCTGGCGGAACGGGTGGCTCTTGTCGAGCATGCGGTTGAAAGTGAACAGCACGTCGTCGGCATTGAAGTCACGGCCAGGTTTGAAGGCCTTGTTGCTGTGGAACTTCACCCCTTCACGCAGGTGGAAGGTGTAGCGCAAGCCATCGTCGGAGACTTCCCAGCGGGTCGCCAGGGCAGGGTGCACGGCAGTACCGCCGCGCTCGAACTCGACCAGGCGGTTGTAGACCGGTTCGGCGGCGTCGTTGTCGGTGGCGCTGGTGTACTGGGCGGTGTCGAAACCGGCGGGGCTGCCTTCGGAGCAGAACACCAGGTTGTTGGCCAGCACGACAGGGGATTGGCTGACCAGGCCTAGGGCCAGCAGCGCAGAAAGGCGGGTAACGTGGCGCATGGCAAATCCTTTTTCATCTGTTTGCGCCGCCTCCGGGTACGAATGGCGGCAACAGTTTGCCGACCCCGCAGCGTTTGGCCGCAGGACAACATGAAGAGGTGGCGGGGGTGAAGGGCACCCGCGATTCAGCGGGTGCCTCAGTCAGCCTATTTGTCCACGCTGACGCCATAGAAGGCGTTCAGCGCAAACGGGCTGATCTTGAAGTCCTTCACCTTGGCGCTCATGGGCTGGTACACGGTGGAGTGGGCGATCGGGGTGATCGGCACCTGCTCCTTGAGGATGTGCTGCGCCTTTTGGTACAGCTCGGTGCGCTTGGCCTGATCGGAGGTGGCCTTGGCCTGCTTGATCAGGTCGTCGTAGGGCTTGTAGCACCACTTGGAGAAGTTGTTGCCGTCGACGGCATCGCAGCCGTAGAGGGTGCCCAGCCAGTTGTCCGGGTCACCGTTGTCGCCGCTCCAGCCAATCAGCATGGCGCCCTGTTCGCCACCCTTGGAGCGTTTGATGTACTCGCCCCATTCATAGCTGACGATCTTTGCCTTGATGCCGATCTTGGCCCAGTCGGATTGCAGCATTTCGGCCATCAGCTTGGCGTTGGGGTTGTACGGCCGTTGTACGGGCATGGCCCACAGGGTGATCTCGGTGCCTTCCTTGATACCGGCTTCCTTCAGCAGTTGTTTGGCCTTTTCGGGGTCGAAGGCGGCGTCCTTGATGCTGTCGTCATAGGACCATTGCGTTGGCGGCATGCCATTGACTGCCAACTGGCCGGCACCCTGGTAGACCGACTCGATGATCTTCTTCTTGTCCACGGCCATGTCCAGCGCCTGGCGCACTTTCAGCTGGGCCATGGGGTTGGGCTCGTTGCTGCCCTTGATCTTGCCCATCACGTTGTAGGCGATGTAGCCGAGGTTGAACCCGGCTTGCTGCGGCATTTGCAGATTTTGGTCGGCCTTTAGCGGCTCGATGTCGGCCGGGCGCGGGAACAGGGTGACCTGGCACTCGTTCTTCTTCAGCTTCTGCATGCGCACCGAGGCATCGGTGGTGATGGCGAAGATCAGGTTATCGATCTTCACGTCATCGGGCTTCCAGTAGTCCTTGTTGCCCTTGAAGCGGATCTGCGCGTCCTTCTGGTACTTGCTGAACACGAACGGGCCGGTGCCGATCGGTTTCTGGTTGATGTCGGCAGCCTTGCCATTCTTGAGCAACTGGTCGGCGTATTCGGCCGACTGGATGGAAGCAAAGCTCATGGCCAGGTTCTGGATGAACGCTGCGTCGACTTCGTTGAGGGTGAACTTCACCGTCTTCTCGTCTAGTTTCTCCACCTTGGCGATGTTCTTGTCCATGCCCATGTCGGTGAAGTACGGGAACTCGGTGGGGTAGGCCTTACGGAACGGGTTGTCCTTGTCGAGCATGCGGTTGAAGGTGAACAGCACGTCGTCGGCGTTGAAGGGGCGGCTGGGCTTGAAGTAGTCGGTGGTATGGAACTTGACCCCTTCGCGCAGGTGGAAGGTGTAGGTCTTGCCGTCGTCGGACACTTCCCATTTGGTCGCCAGGCCCGGGATGACCGCAGTGCCGCCCCGTTCAAACTGGGTCAGGCGGTTGAACACGGTCTCTGCCGAGGCGTCGAAGTCGGTCCCGGTGGTGTACTGCCCCGGGTCGAAACCGGCCGGGCTGCCTTCGGAGCAGAACACCAGGTTGGACGCGGCCAGGGCCGACGGTGCACCGGTGAGTAAGCCTGCGCCAAGCAGGAACGGAATGACTGCGTGTTTGAGCATGGTGGCCTCATTGTTGTCATTTTTTGGATGAGGTGGCCTCGTGAGCCGACCTGCGGATACTTATGCAGGGGATGTTCCCAATGCAACAGGTAGAAGGATAGTTGGCGCCGGAAAAGTGGTACGACCGTACATGGATGTCGCATCGGTATAACTTTCGACGAAGTTAAACGTTTGCGCAGGCAAAATGATGGCATTTTGCGGGATGTTTCGAGGCGGGGGTATGCGTAGGATGCACCTTGGTGGTGCGTAGGAAACGTCTGAAAAGCAGGTTCAAGCGGCAGGCTTCAAGCAACAAGACAAAGCAGGCCGGGTTCACCGTCAACTTGAAACTTGCCGCTTGAAGCTTGTGGCTGTCAGGGCATCTGCACTTCGATCAGGCCATCGGCATTCATGCTCACTTCGCTGGTACCCGCCTCGATGTCCGGCGCTGGCGCGGCTTCATCAGCCCCCATGGCTTTCATTGCCATCGGCGCACTGCGCAGGTACGGGCGCGGGTAACCGCTGCTGTTGAGGTTCAGGCTGACCACTTTATAGCCCTTGCCGCCCAGCGCTTCGGTGGCCAGTTGCGCGCGTGCCTTGAAGGCATCGACCGCGTCCTTGAGCAGTGCATCCTCGCTTGCCTTGCGCGTGGCCGGGGCGATGGAGAAGTCCATGCCGCCCATTTTCAGCTCTTGCAGCAGGTCGGCGGTAAGCTGGGACAAGGCCGGGAAGTTGTCGCTTTCCAGGCGCAGCTCGGCGCGCTCGCGCCAGCCGGTAATCTTCTGGCCCTTGCTGTCATACACCGGGTAGCTGTTGCGGCTGCCCTGGCTGATCTTCACGTCCTTGACCTGGCGCGACTGCTGCACGGCCTTGTTCATGGTTTCGGTGATCTGCTTGGCGAGCTTGCCCGGGTCGGTGTTCTGCGCTTCGCTGTACAGGGTCACGACCATCAGGTCGCGCGCCACTTCCTTGCTCACTTCGGCACGCAGCGATACCTGATTGTAACGTGGCTCATCGGCAGCCAGCGCCGGCAGGCTGGCGAGCAAGCCGCAAGACAGGATCAGGGCGGCGCCGCGACGTGGGATTTGCATGTGGTACTCCTTGGCAATAAAAGGCGTGGGGTCTGGTCATCCATTCCACGCATGGCCCATCAGACCGGCAACAGTGTAGTGGGTTCAAAAGTGCCATCATCAACCTGTGACAAAGTGTGGCGCTTTGCCGCATCGCTGCAGTGAGGCGCCCGGCTTCGGTATACTCCAGCCGATTTTCTGGAGCACTCATCAGGAGAGCTCATGCTCGCTGCCGTACAACCGCTGTCCGCTACCCGCCAGAACCTGTGGCGCCTGACCGTCATTCGGGTCCTGGTCCTGGCTGCCCAGGCCGGCTCCGTGGGCGTCGCCTACTGGACCGAATTGCTGCCGTTGCCCTGGCTGTCGCTGGCTGGCACCTTGGCGTTGTCCTCGCTGCTGTGTGCCTTTACGGCGCTGCGCTTGCGCCTGTCGCTGCCAGTCACCGAAATGGAGTACGCCCTGCAGCTGGCCTGCGACCTGCTGATCCACAGTGCCTTGCTGTACTACTCCGGCGGCTCGACCAACCCGTTCGTGTCGTATTACCTGGTACCGCTGGCGATTGCCGCGGTGACCTTGCCGTGGCTGTATTCGCTGATACTTTCGGGTATCGCCCTGACCGCCTACAGCCTGCTGCTGGTGCAGTTCTACCCGCTCGAAGGCCTGCCCATGGCGCGGGACAAGATGCAGGTCTACGGCATGTGGCTGAGCATTGCCCTCGCCGCGGCGGTGATTACCTTCTTTGCCGCGCGCATGGCCGAAGAGCTGCGCCGCCAGGAGCAGCTGCGCTCCGAACGGCGTGAAGAAAGCCTGCGCGACGAGCAATTGCTGGCCGTGGCCACCCAGGCCGCCGGTGCCGCCCATGAGCTGGGCACGCCGCTGGCGACCATGAGTGTGCTGATCAACGAAATGCGCCAGGACCATACCGACCCGCTGCTGCAGGAAGACCTGCAGATCCTCCAGGACCAGGTAAAGCTGTGCAAAGAGACCTTGCAACAGCTGGTGCGCGCTGCCGAAGCCAACCGCCGCCTGGCGATCGTGGAGCAGGATGTGACCGCCTGGCTGGACGAGGCGCTGAACCGTTGGCACCTGATGCGCCCCGAAGCCAGCTACCGCTTCCAGCGCCTGCGCGATGGCAAGGTGCCGCGGCTGACACCGCCGCCAGACCTGACCCAGGCGTTGCTGAACCTGCTGAACAATGCTGCCGATGCCTGCCCCGATGACCTGGAGGTGCACCTGGACTGGGATGCCCAGGACATCGTCATCAGTATCCGCGACCATGGCCCTGGCGTGCCGCCGGCCATTGCCGAAGCCATCGGCAAACCCTTCATTACCACCAAAGGCAAAGGCTTCGGCCTGGGCCTGTTCTTGAGCAAGGCCAGCGTGACCCGTGCGGGCGGTTCGGTAAAACTCTATAGTCATGAACAGGGTGGCACCCTGACCGAATTGCGCCTGCCCTATGGCAAGCGAGGAGATGAATGATGAGCGAAGAAAACCAGGTCGAAAGCGAAGAGCTGCCGCACCTGCTGTTGGTGGATGACGATGCCACCTTCACCCGGGTCATGGCCCGGGCAATGAGCCGTCGCGGTTTCCGCGTGAGCACCGCCAGTTCTGCCGAAGAAGGCTTGATCCTGGCGCAGCAGGACTTGCCGGACTACGCCACGCTGGACCTGAAGATGGACGGTGATTCCGGCCTCGTGCTGCTGCCCAAGCTGCTGGAGCTGGACCCGGAAATGCGCGTGGTGATCCTGACCGGCTACTCGAGCATTGCGACTGCGGTGGAAGCGGTCAAGCGCGGCGCCTGCAACTACCTGTGCAAGCCGGCCGACGCCGATGATGTGCTGGCAGCGCTGCTGTCGGAGCACACCGACCTGGATACCCTGGTGCCGGAAAACCCCATGTCGGTCGACCGCCTGCAGTGGGAACACATCCAGCGCGTGCTGAACGAGCACGAGGGCAACATTTCGGCCACCGCACGGGCACTGGGCATGCACCGGCGGACCTTGCAGCGCAAGCTGCAGAAGCGCCCGGTCCGGCGCTGATCCCTTTCGCCTGTACCGGCCTCATCGCCGGCAAGCCAGCTCCCACAGGGACCCCGCGGGTTCCGGCCTGTATGCAATACCTGAGGGGAGCCGGGTTGCCGGCGATAGGGGCGGCACTGTCGGAAACGTCTCTTTATCGCACCTGATCCCCGCAACTAGCGGCCGTTGGCGTATCATTAGCCACCTAACGGCAACCCTCTCCAGGATCGCTTGCGCATGCTCGCCCTTCTCATCCAGACGCTGAACATCACGGCACCTGTCTTCGCCATGCTGTTCATGGGCGTGCTGCTCAAGCGCATCCACCTGATCGACGACAATTTCAACCGTGTCGCCTCGCAGTTGGTGTTCAACGTCTGCATGCCGGCGCTGCTGTTCCTCGGTATCTACCACGCCGACCTGGCTGCAGCGGTAAAGCCCGGGGTCATCCTCTACTTCATTGCCGCCACCCTGGTTGGCTTCGCCGTCGCCTGGGGCATGGCCATCTGGCGCAGCCCGCTGGCCGACCGGGGCATCTATACCCAGGGCGCGTTCCGCGGCAACAACGGCGTGATCGGCCTGGCCCTGGCTGCCAGCCTGTACGGCGACTACGGTATTTCGCTGGGGGCGGTGCTCGCCGGCCTGGTCATCCTCATGTACAACTCGCTGTCGGCCGTAGTACTGGCGGTGTACAGCCCGGACCTGAAGTCCGACCCGTGGAGCATCTGCAAGAGCATCTTCAGCAACCCCCTGATCATCAGTGTGCTGGTCGCGACACCCATGGCTTACGGCCAGGTGCCGCTACCCAACTGGCTGCTGACTTCGGGGGATTACCTGGCGCAAATGACCCTGCCGTTGGCCCTGATGTGTATTGGCGGCACCCTGTCGCTGGCGGCATTGCGCGACAGCGGCAGGCTGGCCATCGACGCCAGCCTGGTGAAGATGGTCTGGCTACCGCTGGTCGGCACCCTCGGGGCCTGGCTGTGCGGCTTTCGCGGGGCCGAACTGGGCATCCTGTTCCTGTACATCGGCAGCCCTACCGCAGCAGCCAGTTACGTCATGGCGCGAGCAGCCAATGGCAACCATGAGCTGGCTGCGTCGATCATCGTCATTACTACGCTAATGGCGGCAATCACCACCAATATCGGCATTTTCATCTTGCAGTGGGGCGGATGGATCTAGATCCTTGACTGCAAACAACACAAAAAACACAGCCTCACTGAGCTAAAGGACACTTCATGCAAGACCAGAGCACGCCCGAGCTACAGCGCGGGCTGAAGAATCGCCATATCCAGCTGATCGCGCTGGGCGGGGCCATCGGTACCGGCTTGTTCCTGGGCATCGCCCAGACCATCCAGCTGGCCGGCCCCTCCGTGTTGCTGGGGTATGCCATCGCGGGCCTGATGGCCTTCCTGATCATGCGCCAGCTGGGCGAAATGGTGGTGGAAGAGCCGGTAGCCGGTAGCTTCAGCCACTTTGCCCACCAGTACTGGAGCGAGTTTGCAGGCTTCGTGTCGGGCTGGAACTATTGGGTGGTGTATGTGCTGGTGGGCATGGCCGAGCTGACGGCTGTGGGTATCTACGTGCAGTACTGGTGGCCGGATTTCCCCACCTGGGCCACGGCGGCGATCTTCTTCGTGGTGATCAACCTGATCAACCTGACCCAGGTCAAGGTCTACGGCGAAATGGAATTCTGGTTCGCCCTGATCAAGGTAGTGGCCATCGTCAGCATGATCGGCTTCGGCGCCTGGTTGCTGAGCAGTGGCCATGGCGGCCCGGATGCCAGCGTGGCCAACCTCTGGCAATACGGCGGCTTCTTCCCTAACGGTGTTAGCGGCCTGGTGATGGCGCTGGCGGTGATCATGTTCTCGTTCGGTGGCCTGGAGCTGGTGGGTATCACCGCTGCCGAGGCCGACAACCCGCGCGAAAGCATCCCCAAGGCCACCAACCAGGTGGTGTATCGCATCCTGATCTTCTACATCGGTGCCCTGGCGGTGCTGCTGTCGCTGTACCCGTGGCAGAAGGTGGTGCAGGGCGGTAGCCCGTTCGTGATGATCTTCCACGAACTGGACAGCGACCTGGTGGCGACCATTCTCAATATCGTGGTGCTGACGGCCGCGCTGTCGGTCTACAACAGCTGCGTATACGCCAACAGCCGCATGCTGTTTGGTCTTGCCAGCCAGGGCGATGCACCGCGCCAGTTGCTGAAAGTCAGCCGCAGCGGTGTGCCGCTGACTGCGCTGGGCGTGTCGGCCTTCGCTACCGGGCTGTGCGTGGTGATCAACTACCTGATGCCGGGTGAGGCCTTTGGCTTGCTGATGGCCCTGGCGGTGTCGGCGCTGGTGATCAACTGGGCGAGCATCAGCATTACCCACCTGAAGTTCCGCAAGGCCAAGCTGGCGGCCGGGATTACCCCGTTCTACAAGAGCCTGGGGCACCCGCTGACCAACTACCTGTGCCTGGCGTTCATTGTGCTGATTCTGGTGGTGATGTACCTGACCCCGCCGATTCGCATCTCGGTGATGCTGATCCCGGCATGGATTGCCGTGCTGTGGGTGGCCTTCAAGCTGAAGAAGGCTCGGCAGGTTCGCCGTTAGATTTGTATCGCCTGTGAGATCGAGCGCCGCCCGCGCGGCGCTCGATCTAAAGGGCGACACAAGGCTTAAGGCATGCGCCAGATGACATGGCCTGATCAATGCTGCCGGCGCCAGGCACGCACAGTGGTATACAGCAGCACCACGCCGAGCACAGGCAGTACATAGAACAGCATCAACCGCTCCAGGCGCCCGGCCAGCGGCATGCCCATTGTGAATGCCGCCACGTGCAGCCCGTACGCCAGGTACAGGCAGAGGAATACCAAGCCTTCGGCGCGGGTGATCCGGTAACCGGAATAGAACACCGGCAGGCTCAGCACGGCAACCCCGAGCATTACTGGCAGGTCGAACGCCAGGGCGTTGGGCGAGATCGACAGCGGCTCAGGGGTGATCAGGGCGGTCAGGCCCAGCACGGCCAGCAGGTTGAACAGGTTGCTGCCGATGACCGTGCCCACGGCAATTTCCCGTTCACCGCGCAGGGCAGCGATCAATGCGGCGGCGAGCTCTGGCAGGGATGTGCAGATGGCGACGACGGTCAGGCCGATGATGCGCTCGGACAGCCCCAGGTCGGTGGCAACCTCCACGGCGGCCTCCAGCAGCAGGTGCCCCGCCAGGCTCAGCAGGGCAAGGCCGGCCAACACCAGCAGCAGCGTGCCTGACCAGAAGCGCCTGGCGCTGGATTTGGCGGTGTCCGGCGCGGGGAAGGTGCGTGCGTAGTGGCGCGACTGGTGCCAGAGCATTACCAGGTAGCCGACCAGGCCAAGCAGCAGCAGCCCTCCTTCAACCCGGCCCAGGTAACCGTTGGCGCACAGGGCATAGACCAGGCCGCTGGCGACGATCATCAGCGGAATGTCCAGGCGCACCAGCTGGCGCGACACGCGCAAGGGGATGATCAGCGCGGCCAGGCCGAGAATGACCAGTACGTTGAATATGTTGCTGCCGATCACGCTGCCGACCGCCACATCCGGCGCACCCTGGTAGGTGGCCTGCAGGCTCACGGTGAGTTGTGGCGCGGTACTGCCGAAAGCCACCAGGCTCAGGCCGATGATCAACGGGCGAACATGAAGGCGTTGTGCCAGGCGCAGCGCTGCGCGCACCAGCAATTCGGCGCCGCCGACCAGCAACAGCAGGGCAATGCCCAATTGCAGCAGGCTGAAGGTGGGAAGGGTGGCCAGGTCGAAAATGGTCGGACTCCTGTCGCGTCAGTCGCTAAGCCCTTGTACTCGCACGCGCGCTGTTCCGCTACGGAGCATGCCGATTTTTTCTGCTGCGGCGCGAGACAGGTCGATCAGGCGGCCGCGGGTGTGCGGGCCACGGTCGTTGATGCGCACCACCACACTGCGCTGGTTGGTCGTGTTGGTGACCAGTACGCGAGTGCCGAACGGCAGGCTGCGATGGGCGGCGGTAAGGCCGTGCTGGTTGAACGGTTCGCCGCTGGCGGTGCGTTTACCGTGGTGGCGCGAGCCGTAATAGGAAGCGGTGCCCGTCTGGTCGTAACCGCGCGGGTCGATGTCGTGGCTGGCGCAGCCGGCCAGCAGGGAGAAGAGGGCGAGAGTACCCAGGGATCTTTTCAGCAAGTCAGATGCGCTCCAGTGCGGCCATTCGCGGGCTTGCCCGCTCCCACAGGCATATCACCGCCTGTGAGAGCGGTCCAGTACTGTGGGAGCGGGCAAGCCCGCGAACGAGGGCAGAGCCCTCGCAGCATATTCAGGTCAGCCTTCGAGCTTGGCCTTGAGCAATTGGTTCACCTGCCCCGGGTTGGCCTTGCCTTTGGAAGCTTTCATCGCCTGGCCAACGAAGAAGCCGAACATCTTGCCACGCTTGGCCTCGTCGGCGGCGCGGTACTGTTCGACCTGCTCGGCATTGGCTGCCAGCATTTCGTCGAGCATCTTGTCGATCGCACCGGTGTCGGTAACCTGCTTCAGGCCTTTGCTTTCGATGATGCTGTCAGCATCGCCTTCACCGGCAGCCATGGCCTCGAACACGGTCTTGGCGATCTTGCCGCTGATGGTGTTGTCGCGGATGCGCAGCAGCATGCCACCCAGGTGCGCGGCGCTGACCGGTGACTGGTCGATCTCGATGCCCAGCTTGTTAAGCAGGCTGCCCAGCTCGACCATGACCCAGTTGGCCGCCAGCTTGGCGTCGCCACCAATTTTCACTACTTCTTCGAAGTAGTCCGCCTGTTCGCGGCTGGATGCCAGCACATTGGCGTCGTAGGCCGACAGGCCGTACTGGCTCTGGAAGCGTTCGACCTTCTGTGGCGGCAGCTCCGGCAGGCCGGCGCGGATGGTTTCGAGGAAGCTGTCCTCGATCACCACCGGCAGCAGGTCCGGGTCGGGGAAGTAACGGTAGTCGTTGGCTTCTTCCTTGCTGCGCATGGAGCGGGTTTCGTCTTTGTTCGGGTCGTACAGGCGGGTTTCCTGCACGACCTTGCCGCCGTCTTCGATCAGGTCGATCTGGCGCTGGATTTCGCTGTTGATCGCGCGCTCGATGAAGCGGAACGAGTTGACGTTCTTGATCTCGCAGCGGGTGCCGAACTCGACCTGGCCTTTCGGGCGGATCGACACGTTGCAGTCGCAGCGTAGCGAGCCTTCGGCCATGTTGCCGTCGCAGATGCCCAGGTAGCGCACCAGCGCGTGGATCGCCTTGACGTAAGCCACGGCTTCCTTGGCACTGCGCATGTCAGGCTCGGAGACGATTTCCAGCAGCGGGGTGCCGGCACGGTTGAGGTCGATGCCGGTGGAGCCGCTGAAGTCTTCGTGCAGGCTTTTGCCGGCGTCTTCTTCCAGGTGCGCGCGGGTTACCCCAATGCGCTTGATGGTGCCGTCTTCCAAGGCGATATCCAGGTGACCCTTGCCGACGATCGGCAGGTCCATCTGGCTGATCTGGTAGCCCTTGGGCAGGTCCGGGTAGAAGTAGTTCTTGCGCGCGAACACGTTGCGCTTGCCGATTTCGGCATCGATGGCCAGGCCGAACATGCACGCCATGCGCACGGCTTCCTGGTTCAGCACCGGCAGTACGCCGGGCATCCCCAGGTCAACCAGGCTGGCCTGGGTGTTCGGCTCGGAACCGAAGGTGGTGGCGCTGCCGGAGAAGATCTTCGACTGGGTGGCGAGCTGAGTGTGGATTTCCAGCCCGATCACAACTTCCCATTGCATGTGTGAACTCCTCAGAAGCCGTTGGGGGCACGGGTGTGCCAGTCGGTCACTTGCTGGTAGCGGTGCGCGACGTTGAGCAGGCGGCCTTCCTGGAAGTACGGCGCCAGCAGCTGCACACCGACCGGCAGGCCGTCGACGAAGCCGGCCGGCATCGACAGGCCCGGCAGGCCCGCCAGGTTGGCGGTGATGGTGTAGACGTCTTCCAAGTAGGCGGCGACCGGGTCGCTGCTCTTGGCGCCAAGCTTCCAGGCCGGGTTCGGCGTGGTAGGGCCGAGGATCAGGTCGACATCGTTGAAGGCGGCCATGAAGTCGTTCTTGATCAGGCGGCGGATCTGCTGCGCCTTCACGTAGTACGCGTCGTAGTAGCCGGCCGACAGGGCGTAGGTGCCGACCATGATGCGGCGCTGCACTTCAACGCCGAAGCCTTCGCCACGGGAACGTTTGTACAGGTCGGTGAGGTCTTTCGGGGCTTCGCAGCGGTAGCCGAAGCGCACGCCGTCGAAGCGCGACAGGTTGGAAGAGGCTTCAGCCGGGGCGATCACGTAGTAGGCCGGGATGGCGTGCTGCATGTTCGGCAGGCTGATTTCCTTGACCACTGCGCCGAGCTTTTCCAGCTCTTTGACACTGGCCTGGACCAGGTCGGCGATACGCGGGTCGAGGCCTGCACCGAAGTACTCTTTCGGCAGGCCGATGCGCAGGCCCTGCAGCGAACCATTGAGGTTGGCGCTGTAGTCCGGCACCGGCTCTTCGATGCTGGTGGAGTCCTTGGCGTCGAAACCGGCCATGCCTTGCAGCAGCAGGGCGCAGTCCTCGGCAGTGCGGGCCAGCGGGCCGCCCTGGTCGAGGCTGGAGGCGTAGGCGATCATGCCCCAGCGCGAAACACGACCGTACGTCGGTTTGAGGCCGGTGAGGTTGGTCAGTGCCGCCGGCTGGCGGATCGAACCGCCGGTGTCGGTGCCAGTGGTGGCCGGCAGCAGGCGCGCGGCCACGGCAGCGGCCGACCCGCCCGACGAACCGCCTGGGACGTGTTCGAGGTTCCACGGGTTCTTCACCGCGCCGTAGTGGCTGGATTCGTTGGCCGAACCCATGGCGAACTCGTCCATGTTGGTCTTGCCCAGGGTGACCATGCCGGCTTCAGCCAGCTTGGCGACCACGGTGGCGTCGTACGGCGCCTTGAAGTTGTCGAGCATCTTCGAGCCGCAACTGGTGCGTACGCCGTTGGTGCAGAACAGGTCCTTGTGGGCGATGGGGGCACCCAGCAGCGTGCCGGTTTCGCCTGCGGCGCGACGGGCGTCGGCGGCACGCGCCTGGCCCAGGGCCAGCTCTTCGGTGACGCTGATGAAGCTGTTGATTTGCGGGTCGAGTTGCTTGATGCGCGCCAACAGGGCGCCGGTCAGCTCTTCGGAGGAAAACGACTTGTCGGCGAGTCCGCGGGCGATCTCGGCCAGGGTCAATTGATGCATGGCAGGCTCTATCCCTTACTCGATGACTTTGGGAACCAGGTACAGACCGCTTTCGGTCGACGGCGCGATAGCCTGGTAGGCGTCGCGCTGGTTGCTTTCGGTGACCTGGTCGGGGCGCAGGCGCTGGCTGGCCTCCAGCGGGTGGGCCAGGGGCTCGATGCCAGTGGTATCGACCGCTTGCATCTCGTCGACCAGCCCGAGGATGCTGTTCAGGGCATCGGTAATGCGTGGCAGTTCGCCATCATTCAGCCCCAGACGGGCCAGATGGGCGATCTTTTCCACGTCGCAGCGTTCAAGCGCCATGAAGATCTCCAAGGGAAACAAAGAACGGAATTTGGGTCCGCGATGAGGAACATGTCAGCTTTCTGGCGGTCCAACGGCCGCGATCATCGGCTGGCATGCTCGGAAAAACAGCCAATTTAACATATTGGCTCCTTGCCCAAAATCCCTGCCATTGTTAGAGTTTGCCGCACTTTTTTACCCACGCTTTCCCCAGGGTCACTTTCCCATGTTCAAGAAACTGCGTGGCATGTTTTCCAGCGATCTCTCCATCGACCTGGGTACTGCCAACACCCTTATTTACGTGCGTGAGCGCGGTATCGTCCTGAATGAGCCCTCGGTTGTTGCCATCCGTACCCATGGCAATCAGAAAAGCGTTGTCGCCGTCGGTACCGAAGCCAAACGCATGCTGGGCCGTACGCCTGGCAACATTGCTGCCATTCGTCCGATGAAGGACGGCGTTATCGCCGACTTCAGCGTTTGCGAAAAAATGTTGCAATATTTTATCAACAAGGTTCACGAGAACAGCTTCCTGCAGCCAAGCCCGCGCGTGCTGATCTGCGTGCCGTGCAAGTCGACCCAGGTAGAGCGCCGCGCCATTCGCGAGTCGGCCCTGGGTGCCGGTGCCCGTGAAGTGTTCCTGATCGAAGAGCCAATGGCGGCTGCCATCGGTGCCGGCTTGCCGGTTGAAGAGGCTCGCGGTTCGATGGTCGTCGATATCGGTGGTGGTACCACTGAAATCGCACTGATCTCCCTGAACGGCGTGGTCTATGCCGAATCCGTACGTGTCGGCGGCGACCGCTTCGATGAAGCCATCGTCACCTACGTGCGCCGCAACTACGGCAGCCTGATCGGCGAGTCCACCGCCGAGCGCATCAAGCAGGAAATCGGTACCGCTTACCCGGGCGGCGAAGTGCGCGAAGTCGATGTGCGTGGCCGCAACCTGGCCGAAGGCGTACCGCGTGCCTTCACCCTGAACTCCAACGAAGTGCTCGAAGCGCTGCAGGAATCGCTGGCGACCATCGTCCAGGCCGTGAAGAGCGCCCTGGAGCAATCGCCGCCCGAGCTGGCTTCGGACATCGCCGAGCGTGGCCTGGTGCTGACCGGTGGTGGCGCGCTGCTGCGTGACCTCGACAAGCTGCTGGCCCAGGAAACCGGCCTGCCGGTGATCGTCGCCGAGGACCCGCTGACCTGTGTCGCCCGTGGCGGCGGTCGCGCCCTGGAGATGATGGACAAGCACGCGATGGACCTGCTCTCCAGCGAGTGATCCCACTCGCTGTTCACGAGCGCCCGGTTTACAGGTAGCACGCACAGTGCTACCTGTATGTGCTGGGCTGGCGCCCGTCAAGGGCGCCGTATCCGTCAACCCGCAACCAGGCTGGTGCGTAGTTCCATGTCCAATGACCTCCTGAGTCGTCCACGAGGAACGGCCCATTAAACCGCTTTTCTCCAAGGGCCCTTCGCTGGGCGTTCGCCTGCTCGTTCTGGTGGTGATGTCGGTCGCGTTGATGGTTGTCGACGCGCGCTTTGACGTGCTCAAACCCGTGCGCAGCCAGATGGGCATGGTGCTGATGGAGTCGTACTGGATCACCGACCTGCCGCAACGTGCGTGGCAAGGCGTGGCCGGCCAGTTCGGCAGCCGCACTGAACTGATCGCCGAAAACGAAAAGCTCAAGACCGAAGCCCTGCTGTTGCAGGGGCGTCTGCAGAAACTGGCAGCCCTGACCGAGCAGAACGTGCGCCTGCGCGAGTTGCTGAACTCTTCGGCGCTGGTCAACGAAAAGGTCGAAGTGGCCGAGCTGATCGGTGTCGACCCCAACCCGTTCACCCACCGCATCCTGATCAACAAGGGCGAGCGGGATGGTGTGTTCCTTGGTCAGCCGGTGCTCGATGCGCGCGGTCTGATGGGCCAGGTGGTCGAGCTGATGCCCTACACCTCGCGGGTACTGTTGCTGACCGATACCACCCATAGCATTCCGGTGCAGGTCAACCGCAACGGCCTGCGCGCCATTGCCAGTGGCACCGGCAACCCGGAGCGCCTTGAACTGCGTCACGTGGCCGATACCGCCGACGTCAAGGAAGGCGACCTGCTGGTCAGCTCCGGCATGGGCCAGCGCTTCCCGGCTGGCTACCCGGTGGCGACGGTCAACGAGGTGATCCACGATTCCGGGCAGCCGTTCGCCATCGTGCGCGCCATCCCCACCGCCGCGCTCAATCGCAGCCGTTACATGCTGCTGGTGTTCAGCGACCGGCGTACCCCGGAGCAGCGCGCCACTGATGCTGCCATCGCCCAGGAAGAGGCTGACCGCAAGGGTACCTCGGTCCCCGGCCAACCGGCGGGTACGGGCGAGCAGGGCACACCTGCCAGCACTACGCCTGTAACCCCAGTCACACCCGCAGCGCCGACAGCACCGGCCGTACAGCCTGCAGCCCCGGCGGCTAACCCTGCCACGCCTGCCGCAGCGCCTGCCGCACCCGCTCACACCCGGAGACAATGATGGCTGCTTCGCGCCGCAACAACGGCTGGGTCATCTGGCTGACTTTCGCCATCGGCCTGCTGCTCAGCGTCTCGCCCATGCCGCAGTTCATGGAAGTGTTCCGGCCCATGTGGCTGGCTTTGCTGGTGTCGTTCTGGACCCTGGCGGTGCCGAGCAAGGTCGGCATGACCACGGCATTCGTGCTGGGCCTGGCCGAGGACGTGCTGTACGGTACCCTGCTGGGGCAGAACGCACTGATCCTCACCCTCATCACCTTCCTGGTGTTGTCCCTGCAGCAGCGCCTGCGCATGTTCCCCATGTGGCAGCAGAGCCTGGTGATTCTGGTCATATTCGGCATCGCCCAGCTTATCCAGCTGTGGCTCAGCGCGCTGACCGGCAACCGCCTGCCTACCCTGGCGCTGGTCTGGTCGGCGGTCATCAGTGCCTTGCTCTGGCCATGGATCAGTTTCGCCCTGCGCGACCTGCGCCGACGCTTGCATATCAACTGACGGCGACGCCGCAACTGACAGGGAGATGTCTGCATGAACCCGTTATACCTGGCCTCTGGCTCGCCCCGCCGTCGTGAACTGCTGACCCAGATCGGTGTGCCTTTCACCGTTGTCAGTGCACCCATCGATGAATCCCCGCTGCCTGACGAAAGCGCCCCGGCCTACGTTGAGCGCCTGGCTCGGGCCAAGGCTGCGGCTGGTCTGGCCCGTGTCGAGGGCCCGGCTGTGGTGCTGGGGGCGGACACTGCCGTGGTGCTCGATGGTCGTATTCTGGGCAAACCGGAAAACCGCGAAGATGCCATGGCCATGCTGGCTGGCCTGTCGGGCCGCGAGCACCAGGTACTGACTGCGGTTGCTCTCAGCGACGGCCTGCATACGCAAAGCCTGTGCGTCACCAGCAAGGTGCGCTTCCGGGCGATCAGCGCCGATGAAGCACAACGCTACTGGGCCAGCGGCGAGCCTGTGGACAAGGCCGGTGGCTACGCCATCCAGGGCCTGGGCGCAGTGTTCGTCACCGGTCTGTCCGGCAGTTATTCGGCCGTGGTAGGCCTGCCCCTCAGTGAGACGGCCGAGTTGCTTGGCACGTTTGGTATCGCCTGTTGGCAATCGCCCGTGCATACGCCAGAGGTAACAAACCCGCAGTAGCCAGCACGGCATACGCCATCCATCATTACAAAAGACCTTTGACGAGAGCCGGCCATGAGTGAAGAGATCCTGATCAACATCACCCCGATGGAGTCACGCGTGGCGGTGGTGGAAAACGGGGTACTGCAGGAAGTGCACGTCGAGCGCACCCAGCGCCGTGGCATCGTCGGCAATATCTACAAGGGCAAGGTGGTGCGTGTGCTGCCAGGCATGCAGGCGGCCTTCGTCGACATCGGCCTGGAGCGCGCTGCGTTCATCCATGCGTCGGAAATTTCTCAGCGTGAAGGCTCGGCGGTCGAGACCATCACGGCGCTGGTGCACGAAGGCCAGGCCCTTGTGGTGCAGGTGACCAAGGACCCGATTGGCACCAAGGGCGCACGCCTGACCACCCAGCTGTCGATCCCTTCCCGCTACCTGGTGTACATGCCGCGCAGCAGCCATGTCGGCATTTCGCTGAAGATCGAAGACGAAGCCGAGCGAGACCGCCTCAAGCAGGTGGTCAGCAACTGCATGGAAAGCGAAAACATCAAGGATGCCGGTGGTTTCATCCTGCGCACCGCCGCCGAAGGCGCTCGTGCCGAAGAGATCTTGCAGGACATCCGCTACCTGCGCCGCCTGTGGGAGCAGATTGGCGCCCAGATCAAGACCTGCGGCGCGCCGATGGTCATCTACGAGGACCTGGGCCTGGCCCTGCGTACCCTGCGTGACCTGGTCAACCCGAAGATCGAGAAGATCCGCATCGACTCGCGTGAAACGTTCCAGAAGACCACGCAGTTCGTCGGTGAACTGATGCCGGAAATCGCCGACCGCCTCGAACACTACCCGGGCGAACGGCCAATCTTTGACCTGTACGGTGTCGAAGACGAAATCCAGCGCGCCCTCGAGCGCAAGGTGCCGCTCAAGTCCGGTGGCTACCTGGTGGTCGACCCGGCCGAAGCGATGACCACCATTGACGTGAACACCGGTGCATTCGTCGGCCATCGCAACCTTGAAGAGACCATCTTCAAGACCAACCTGGAGGCTGCCACCGCCATCGCCCGGCAACTGCGCCTGCGCAATATCGGCGGCATCATCATCATCGACTTCATCGACATGGAAGATGAAGAACACCAGCGCCAGGTGCTGCGCACACTGGAAAAACAGCTGGAACGGGATCACGCGAAGACCAACATCATCGGCATCACCGAGCTGGGGCTGGTGCAGATGACCCGCAAGCGCACCCGTGAAAGCCTGGAGCAGGTGCTGTGCGAGCCGTGCCTGGCCTGTCAGGGCCGCGGCAAGCTGAAAACCCCCGAGACCATCTGCTACGAAATCTTCCGCGAGATCCTGCGCGAGGCACGTGCCTATCAGGCCGAGGGCTACCGTGTGCTGGCCAACCAGAAGGTGGTCGACCGCCTGCTGGATGAAGAATCGGGCAACGTGGCAGAGCTGGAGGCGTTCATCGGTCGAACCATTCGCTTCCAGGTCGAGTCGATGTATTCGCAGGAACAATACGACGTGGTGCTGCTCTGAGGTCTTCTCGAACGCGCCACTGGATGGTCGGGCTGGCAAAACCGCCACTACCGGCCATCATGGATAAACGACTTGGAGGGCCATGGCCATGGGACGTCTGACCCGCGTTCTTGTCGCCTTGACCCGCTGGGGGCTGGGCTTTTGCGCCCTGCTGGCGGTATTGGTGGCGTTGTATGTCAGCCTCGGCCGCGAGCTGGTACCGCTGGTGGCCGAATACCGTGCCGATGTGGAACGCAAAGCCGAGCAGGCGCTGGGGCTGCCGGTGCATGTCGGTGCCCTTGAGGGGCGCTGGAGCGGCCTGGCACCGGTGCTGCGTGTGCGTGACCTGCAACTGGGTGAAGGCGCGACGGCGCTGCGCCTGGACGACGTCAAGGTTGTGCCCGATGTCTGGGCCAGCCTCAGTGCCCGCGAAGTGCGCCTGGCGCGTATACAGTTGGGTGGCCTGCAACTGATCCTGCGTGAGAACGAGCAGGGGGCCTGGGACCTTGAAGGCCTGCCGAAGAAGGACGATGCGCCGCTTGACCCCGCCGAACTGCTGCAGCGCCTGCGCCAGCTGGGCCGCATTGATGTGTTCAACAGCCAGGTCACCTTGCACCCGTGGCAGCGAGACCCGCTCACCCTGACGTATGTGAGCGCCGGCCTGCAGGCGGGTGCTTCGCGCCAGGCCCTGGACTTGAGTGCGACCCTGCCCGATGGCCAGCCCCTGGCGCTGAACCTGCGTAGCCGTGCGTCGGCAAAGGCCTGGCGTGACGCCCAGGTAGATGCCTACCTGAGCCTGCCGCAAAGTGACTGGGCGCGATGGTTGCCCCCACGCCTGCTGGGCCAGTGGCATGCCGAGGCGCTGCGAGCGGGCGGCGAGTTATGGGTCGACTGGCGCGAAGGGCAATTGCAGCAGGCAGTGGTGCGGCTCAATGCACCCGAGCTGCAGGGCGGTTATGCCGGGCGCAAGTCCGCGACACTGAACAACCTGGCTGTGGGCGCCTGGTTCCAGCGCCAGGCCCAAGGCTTTGATGTAGTGGTCGACTCCCTGGCCATGGACATCGGCAAGACCCGTTGGGAGTCGCACCTGCAGTTGCAGCAGCGTCCCGGCCAGAGCGCTGCCGATGACAGCTGGAAACTGCAGGCCGACCGGCTGCACCTTACGCCCCTTACCCCGCTGATCGAAGCCCTGGCACCGCTGCCTGACAATGTCATGGCCGTAGTCGATGGCCTGAAGGTAACCGGCGCGTTGCGCAATGTACGGCTGGAGGCCCGGCCCAAGGCCGAGGGTGACCAGCGCCTGCAATTCGACGCCAACCTGGAGAAGGTCGGTTTCGATGCCTATCACGGTGCCCCGGCTGCCGGTAACGTCAGCGGCAGCATCAGCGGCGACCTGGGGCATGGTGAACTGCGCCTGGATACCGATGCGTTCATGCTGCACCTGTACCCGATCTTCGCCAAACCCTGGCACTACCAGAAAGCCAACGCGCGCCTCACCTGGGCGCTGGACAAGGAAGGCTTCACCCTGGTTGCGCCTTACCTCAAGGTGTTGGGCGAGGAGGGCAAGATTGCTGGTGACTTCCTTATTCGCCTGTTGTTCGAAGAAGGCCGCGAGGACTACATGGACCTGCGTGTCGGCCTCACCGAGGGCGATGGCCGCTACACCGCCAAGTACCTGCCCGAGGTGCTCAGCCCGGCCCTCGACGAATGGCTGCGCAGCGCCATCGTCAAAGGCACGGTGGATGAGGGCTACTTCCAGTACCAGGGCTCGCTGAATCATGGCGCCGCACCGCAAGCCCGCAGCATCAGCCTGTTTTTCAAGGTGCGGGACGCGGCGCTGGACTTCCAGCCTGGCTGGCCGCAGGTTCAGCACGTAGATGGCGATGTGTTCATCGAGGACAGCGGTGTGCGCATCAAGGCCCAGCGTGGCCTGTTGCTCGACACCAAGGTGAGCGATGTCAGCGTTGATATCCCGCATGTCGAGGGTGAGCAGCACAGTCGCCTGTACCTGGATGGCGACTTCGACGGCAGCCTGGGCGATGGCCTGAAAATACTCAAGGAAGCGCCGATCGGCACGGGCGAGATCTTCGCCGGCTGGGAGGGCGAAGGGCCGTTGAAGGGCAAGGTCAAGCTCGACATCCCGCTGGCTCATGGGGAACGGCCGAAAGTGCAGGTGGATTTCGCCACCAGCGATGCGCGTCTGAAAGTTGCCCCGCCGAGCCTGGAGTTGAGCCGCTTGAAGGGTGATTTCAGCTTCGATTTTGACAAAGGCCTGAGTGGCAAGGGCATCAGCCTGCAGGCGTTCGGCAAGCCGGTGACGGCGCAAATTACTGCCGAAGGCCAGCCGGGGCAGATGCAGACGCGCATCGACGCCAATGGCCAGGTATCGCTCAAGGCACTGACCGACTGGCTGCAGTTCAAACAGGCTTTGCCAGCGTCCGGTGACCTGCCTTACCAGTTGCAACTCAGCCTGGGTAGCCGGGACAACCGGCTGAGCGTCAATTCGAACCTGAAGGGCTTGGCCATCGACCTGCCGGCGCCCTTCGGCAAAGCCGCAGCAGACACCCGCGACAGCCGTTTCAGCATGAGCCTGCAAGGCCAGGAGCGGCGGTTCGATGCCGCTTACACCGACCTTGCACGCTTTGCCTACGCCGCACCGGCCGACAAGCTCATGCAGGGGCGTGGTGAATTGCTGTTGGGCACTGGTGACGCCCAACTCCCGGCTGGCCAGGGTTTGCGGGTACGCGGGCGCCTGGAGTCGCTGGACCTGGCGCCCTGGCAAGAACAGGCGGCCCGGCTTGCCGGTGACGACCCAGGTGGCAGCGCGCGACAGAACCTGCAAAGTGTCGACCTGAGCATCGGCCAGCTGAAAGCCTTCGGCATGGACCTGAACCAGGCCGTGGTGCGTATGGCCCGTGGCGGCCCGGCCTGGGACCTGCGCCTGGACAGCAAGGAAGTGATTGGCAACGCCCGTGTGCCGGATGCCAAGGGTGCGCCAATGGTCGTGCGTATGCAGACCCTGCGCCTGCCCGCTGCCGACCCTGCCCAGGCTCAGGCCGAAGAGGGCCCGGACCCGTTGGCCTCGTTCGACCCGCGCAAGGTACCGGCGCTGGACTTGAGCATCGACAAGCTTTACCGCGGCGACGACCTGTTCGGCAGCGCGGCGATCAAATTGCGACCGACAGCGCGGGGCGTGACCGCCAGCGATATCGACCTCGACTTCAAAGGGCTGCGCATCGACGGCGGTGGCGGCTGGGAGGGTGAGCAGGGCAGCACCAGCAGCTGGTACAAAGGGCGCCTGGACGGCAAGAACCTGGCCGATGTGCTCAAGGCCTGGGGCTTCGCTCCGACTGTGACCAGCCGTGACTTCCGCCTGGATGTGGACGGCCGCTGGCCGGGTTCGCCCGCTGCGGTGGGCCTGAAGCGCTTCTCTGGCAGCATGGACGCGGCGCTGCGCACCGGCCAGTTCGTCGAAGTCGAAGGCAGTGCACAGGCACTGCGCGTGTTCGGCCTGCTCAACTTCAACTCCATTGGCCGGCGCCTGCGCCTGGACTTCTCCGACCTGTTCGAAAAGGGCCTCGCCTATGACCGGGTCAAAGGCCTGCTCGTGGCCAGTAATGGTGTCTATGTCACCCGCGAGCCGATCAGTGTCACTGGCCCGTCGAGCAACTTTGAGCTGGAGGGCACCCTGGACATGGTGCGCGACCGGGTCGATGCCAACCTGCAAGTGAGCCTGCCGGTGACCAACAACCTGCCGCTGGCGGCACTGATTATCGGTGCGCCAGCCGTAGGCGGCGCGCTGTTCCTGGTCGACCGGTTGATCGGTGACCGCGTGTCGCGCTTTGCCAGCGTGCACTACCGTGTCGAAGGGCCGTGGAAAGAGCCTAGAATCACATTTGTGAAACCTTTCGAGAAAACCCGCTAGGAGTGCCCATGAAGGCAGCGGTAATCCAGATGGTCAGCCAGGATGATGTGCTGGCCAACCTGCAACGTGCCGGTGCCCTGTTGGAGCAGGCCGCATCTGGCGGCGCACGGCTGGCGGTGCTGCCGGAAAACTTCGCCGCCATGGGCCGCAAGGACGCCGCTGCCATCGGCCGCGCCGAAGCATTGGGGGAAGGGCCGATCCTCCCATGGTTGAAACGCACCGCCCGCGACCTCAAGTTATGGGTTGTGGCCGGTACCTTGCCCTTGCCTCCGGTCGGCCAGCCCGAGGCCAAGGCGCATGCCTGCTCGCTGCTGATCGACGAACACGGCGAGGTGGCGGCACGCTATGACAAGCTGCACCTGTTCGACGTGGACGTTGCCGACAACCGCGGTCGGTACCGTGAGTCGGATGACTACGCCCATGGCGCCCAGGTGGTGGTGGCTGACACGCCGGTTGGGCGGTTGGGGCTGAGTGTGTGCTACGACTTGCGCTTTCCTGAGCTGTACAGCGCACTGCGTGCTGCCGGCGCGGAACTGATCACTGCCCCAGCGGCCTTTACAGCCGTGACAGGGGCGGCACATTGGGAGGTGCTGGTACGCGCCCGCGCAATCGAAACCCAGTGCTACCTGCTGGCTGCGGCGCAGGGCGGCACCCATCCAGGCCCTCGGGAAACCCATGGCCATGCGGCGATCGTCGACCCTTGGGGGCGCATCGTCGCACAACAGGCGCAAGGCGAAGCAGTACTGCTTGCCGAGCGCGACATTGAAGAACAAGCGTCCATCCGGGCGCGCATGCCGGTGGTATCGCACCGGCGCTTTTTCTCGCAGGGCGCGTTGCGGCCTGCGCACACCTCGGAGTGACTATGAGCCAGATGTTATCCACCGTCAGTGAGCAGCTCCTGGCCCCAGGCGGCTTGACCCTGGACAGCCTGCAGAGCGTACTGGGTGAGTTGGCCGGCCCCGGCATCGACGCCGCCGACCTGTATTTCCAGGGTCAGATCTCGGAAACCTGGGCGCTGGAAGACGGCATCGTCAAAGAGGGCAGCTTCAACCTGGACCAGGGCGTGGGCGTACGTGCCCAGTCCGGTGAAAAGACCGGCTTCGCCTACAGCAATGCGATCAACCTCGAGGCATTGACCTCGGCGGCGCGCGCCGCCCGTTCGATTTCACGTGCCGGGCAAAACGGCAAGGTCCAGGCTTTCCGCAGTCAGGAAGTGGCCGCCCTGTATGCCGCAGACAACCCGCTGGATGTACTCAGCCGTGCCGAAAAGGTCGAGCTGCTCAAGCGTGTCGATGTCGCCACCCGCGCCCTGGACCCGCGCATCCAGCAAGTCAGCGTGAGCATGGCCGGGGTCTGGGAGCGCATCCTGATCGCTGCGGCCGATGGCAGCCTGGCCGCCGACGTGCGCCCGCTGGTGCGCTTCAACGTCAGCGTCATCGTCGAACAGAATGGCCGTCGCGAGCGCGGCGGGCAGGGCGGTGGCGGGCGTACCGACTACCGTTTCTTCACCGAAGAACGGGTAATGGGCTATGCCCGCGAGGCATTGCGCCAGGCGCTGGTAAACCTTGAGGCGATCCCGGCACCTGCAGGCACCTTGCCGGTTGTACTGGGCTCGGGCTGGTCGGGCGTGTTGCTGCACGAGGCTGTAGGCCATGGCCTGGAGGGTGACTTCAACCGCAAAGGCAGTTCGGCGTTCAGCGGCCGCATTGGCGAGAAGGTGGCATCGAGCCTGTGCACCATCGTTGACGATGGCACGCTCGAGGGCCGCCGTGGCTCACTGAGCGTGGATGACGAAGGCACTCCGACCGAATGCACCACGCTGATCGAGAACGGTGTGCTCAAGGGTTACATGCAGGACAAGCTCAACGCGCGCCTGATGGGCATGGCGTTGACCGGCAACGGTCGCCGGGAGTCCTACGCGCACCTGCCGATGCCCCGCATGACCAACACCTACATGCGTGCAGGCGAAAGCGACCCGCAGGAAATCATCGCGTCGGTGAAGAAGGGTATCTATTGCGCCAACCTGGGCGGTGGCCAGGTGGACATCACCAGCGGCAAGTTCGTGTTCTCGACCAGTGAGGCCTACCTGATCGAAGACGGCAAGATTACCGCGCCGGTCAAGGGTGCGACCCTGATTGGCAATGGCCCGGAGGCGATGAGCCGGGTGTCGATGGTCGGGAACGACCTGGCGCTGGACAGCGGGGTAGGGACGTGCGGCAAGGACGGGCAGTCGGTACCCGTAGGAGTAGGGCAGCCGACTTTGAAGCTGGACGCGATTACCGTAGGCGGTACAGGCGCTTGATGGCCCCGGGGGCTCTTGTGGGAGCGGGCTTGCTCCGCGAAGCAGGCCAAACGGTGGTGGCTGGCACCGGCTTTGCCGGTGTTCGCGGGGCAAGCCCGCTCCCACAGGGTCCCTGGGTGATCCGTCAGCGCAAGCCGCGCTGCAGCTCGTCGAGGTCGCGGATGTACTTGAACACCTTGCGCGCAGCAGCAGGCGGCTTGTTACGCGCTTTTTCGTGCTGGGCATGTCGGATCAGCGAGCGTAGTTGCTGGCGATCGGTATCGGGGTATTCGTTGACGAAACGCTCGAGGTCTTCGTCATTACCGTCGATGAGCCGGTCGCGCCAGCGCTCCAGGCCGTGGAAGCGCTCGTTGTACTGGCGGGTCGAGCTGTCCATCTGCTCAAGCAAGGCGTGGATGGCATCCAGGTCCTGCACGCGCATCAGCTTGCCGACAAACGACATGTGGCGTTTGCGGGCACCGTGAGCGGTGTGCTTGGAAGCCTCGGCCAGGGCCTTGCGTAGCTCGTCGGTCAACGGCAGACGCGCCAGAGTGTCGGCCTTGAGCGTAGTGAGGCGCTCGCCGAGTTCAACCAGCTCATGCAGTTCGCGCTTGATCTGGGTTTTGCTTTTTTCGCCGTCGTAGGCGTCGTTTGAATCAACCATGGTGGCAGTCCGCTAGAAATCGTCGCCATGATAACCAGTCGGGGGCCGCTTGTCCGGCCCGGTCGTAGAATGACCCCAAGCCGTACGCAGAATTTTAGTGGAGAGAACCATGAGTGCAGTCCAGAGCGTAGGTCCGAAAGACCTGCCAGCATTGCAGGAGCAGGTCGAGGCGATCATTGCCGAGGCGCGCCGCCAGGGGGCCAGCGCCTGCGAAGTGGCGGTGTCGCTGGAGCAGGGCCTGTCCACCACGGTACGCCAGCGTGAGGTTGAAACGGTCGAGTTCAACCGCGACCAAGGCTTTGGTATCACCCTTTATGTTGGCCAGCGCAAAGGCTCGGCCAGCACCTCGGCCAGTGGCCCGGACGCGATCCGCGAGACCGTCGCCGCAGCGTTGGCCATTGCCAAGCATACCTCCGAGGACGAATGCTCAGGCCTGGCCGAGGCGGCGCTGATGGCCCGCGAAATCCCGGATCTGGACCTCTATCACGACTGGGCCATGGAGCCTGAAAAGGCCATCGAAATGGCCTTGGCCTGCGAGGCTGCGGCGTTCGATGAAGACCCGCGCATTCTCAATGCCGATGGCACCACACTCAATACCCACCAGGGCTGCCGGGTGTATGGCAACAGCCATGGCTTCATCGGCAGTTATGCTTCGACCCGGCACAGCCTGAGCTGCGTGATGATCGCTGAAGGCGACGGGCAGATGCAGCGTGACTACTGGTACGACGTGAACCGCCAGGGCAACCTGCTGGCCGACCCGCGCAGTATCGGCGCCCGCGCTGCCCAGCGCGCAGCCAGCCGTTTGGGCGCACGCCCGGTACCGACCTGCGAGGTGCCGGTGCTGTTCTCCGCCGAGCTGGCCGGTGGCCTGTTCGGCAGTTTCCTCTCGGCCATTTCCGGCGGCAACCTTTACCGCAAGTCGTCGTTCCTTGAAGGCACCATTGGGCAACGCCTGTTCCCCTCCTGGCTTACCCTTGACGAGCGCCCCCATATCCCACGGGCACTGGGTAGCGCGGCATTCGACGGTGATGGCCTGGCTACCTATGCCAAGCCGTTCGTCGACAAAGGCGAGCTGGTGTCGTACCTGCTGGGCACCTATTCCGGGCGCAAGCTGGGCTTGCCTAGCACGGCCAACTCCGGTGGCGTGCATAACCTGTTCGTCACTCACGGTGTGGAAGACCAGGCCGCATTGATCCGCCGTATGGGGCGCGGGCTGCTGGTGACCGAGTTGATGGGGCATGGGCTGAATATGGTGACGGGGGATTACTCCCGTGGTGCGGCTGGCTTCTGGGTCGAGAATGGCGAGATTCAGCATGCGGTTCAGGAAGTGACCATTGCCGGCAATATGAAGGATATGTTCCAGCAGATTGTCGCGATTGGTAGCGATCTGGAAACCCGCAGCAACATCCATACGGGCTCGGTTCTGATCGAACGGATGACTGTTGCTGGTAGCTGATCATTAACCTGTACTGCTCAGATAAAATGAAGACCCGGCCCCTGCGCCGGGTTTTTTTCATCACCTTTTTCTTGAAGTGATTCTGTTTATCACTTAATAATGAATATCATTATCCAGTAACCCGGCGATGATGTTCATGAAACCCGTCCTCCGCGAACTGCCCTACCTGGAAAACTGGCGCTGGCTCAGCCGGCGCATCCGCTGTGCGCTCGAGCCCGACGAGCCGCGCCTGATCGAGCATTACCTTGCCGAAGGCCGCTATCTGGTGTGCTGCACCGAGACCTCGCCATGGACGGTGGCACTCACCTCTTTCCGCCTGCTGCTGGATACCGCCTGCGACCGCATGCTGCCCTGGCATTGGCGCTGCCTGTGCCTGGACCAGGCCTGGCGCCCACTGCTGGACATGCGCAACCTCGACCGCCAGGAACAGAACCAGCGCTGGCAGCCCTATGCCCTGCAGTTGGCCAATTGCCGCCTGCTGCCGTCGATTTCTCCCGATGAACTGATGCAAGGATTTGATGATGAGTGATACCCGTATCGAGCGTGACAGCATGGGTGAGCTGCAGGTGCCGGCCCAGGCCCTGTATGGTGCCCAGACCCAGCGCGCGGTCGACAACTTCCCGGTCAGTGGTCTGCGCATGCCGGCCCAGTTCATTCGTGCCTTGTTGCTGGCCAAAGCTGCTGCCGCCAAGGCCAACGTGGAGCTGGAGCAACTGTCTGCAGCGCAGGGCCACGCCATCGTCAAGGCTGTCGAGCAACTGCTGGCGGAAGACTTCATCCAGCACTTCCCGGTGGATGTGTTCCAGACCGGCTCCGGCACCAGCTCGAACATGAACGCCAACGAGGTGATTGCCACCTTGGCAAGCCGCGTGCTGGGTGACGCTGTCAACGCCAATGACCACGTCAACTGTGGCCAGAGCAGCAACGACATCATCCCCACCACCATTCATGTCAGCGCTGCGCTGGCCTTGCACGAACAGTTGCTGCCGGCCCTGAGCCACCTGGTACAGGTGATCGAGACCAAGTCGGCGCAAGTGCATCAGTATGTGAAAACGGGCCGTACCCACTTGATGGACGCCATGCCGGTGCGCATGAGCCAGGTGCTGGATGGCTGGGCGGCACAGATCAACGCTGCCAAGGGGCACATCGAAGCGACCCTGCCGAGCTTGCAGGCGCTCGCCCAGGGCGGCACCGCCGTGGGTACGGGCATCAACGCCCACCCTCTGTTCGCTGCCGGTTTCGCCCGACAGCTCAGCGGCCTGACCCAGGTCCAGTTCACCCCAGGGCAGAACCTGTTCGCCCTGATCGGCTCGCAGGACACCGCCGTGGCGCTGTCTGGCCAGCTGAAGACCACCGCCGTGGCACTGATGAAGATCGCCAACGACCTGCGCTGGATGAACTCCGGCCCACTGGCCGGCCTGGGCGAAATCGAGCTGCAAGGCTTGCAGCCGGGTTCTTCGATCATGCCAGGCAAGGTCAACCCCGTGATCCCGGAGGCCACCGCCATGGTTGCCGCCCAGGTGATCGGTAATGACGCGACCATCGCTGTAGCTGGCCAGTCCGGCAACTTCGAGCTGAACGTGATGCTGCCGGTGATCGCCCGCAACTTGCTGGAGAGCATCGAGCTGATGGCCAACGTCAGCCGTTTGCTGGCCGACAAGGCCATCGCCAGCTTCAAGGTCAACGAGGCCAAGCTCCAGGAAGCCCTGGCGCGCAACCCGATCCTGGTCACTGCGCTGAACCCGATCATCGGTTACCTCAAGGCTGCCGAAATTGCCAAGACCGCCTACAAGCAGGGTCGCCCGGTCATCGATGTGGCGCTGGAGCACACCGACCTGTCACGTGACCAGCTTGAAGCGCTGCTGGACCCGGAAAAACTCACCGCCGGCGGTATCTGACCCTGCGTCACCGCCCAGGAGACAACCCATGCAGCACTGGAAACGCACCACGGAAACCGCCAACCGCCTGTTCGAACAAGGCGAGCTGGTCGACGCCCGGGAACACTACCTGCAAGCCCTGGCGCTGGCCCAGGTGCTGTTCGAGCGCTGGCATGACGTCGACGAAGCGGTGGCCGTGTTCGTCATCGCCCACCACAACCTGGCCGACCTGCACGTGCGCCTGAATCAGCCGCACGAGAGCGCCGACTACTTGTGCGCCGCCCACCAGCGGCTGCTGCACGCCAGCCAGGAGGCGCGATTGCCCCAGCCGCTGCGTGACGCAGCGCTGCGCCACAGTGGGCGAACCTACACCGAACTGCTGAATTTCATCGCCGAGTACGGCCAGTACCCGCGAACCGAGCGCCTGCTCAACCGCCACAATGCCGGGGCCAGCGAACTCGCTGCCCAGCCGGACGTGGCGCCTGGAACCCATGCCTACGGAATTCACTGACATGCCCCATACCTTGCCTGCTTTGCCTTACGCCTACGATGCGCTGGAGCCGCACATCGACGCCCAGACCATGGAGATCCACCACAGCAAGCACCATCAGACCTACGTCAACGGCCTCAATGCCGCCATCGAAGGCACTGAGTGGGCCGAATGGCCGGTGGAAAAACTGGTCGGTGCGGTCAAGCAGCTGCCAGAAAACCTGCGCGCTGCGGTAACCAACCATGGCGGCGGCCACGCCAACCACAGCCTGTTCTGGACTGTGATGTCGCCGCAGGGCGGCGGTGAGCCACAGGGCCAGCTGGTACAAGCCATCTCCTCGCAACTGGGCGGTTTCGATGCCTTCAAGGATGCCTTCACCAAAGCGGCGCTGACCCGCTTCGGCAGCGGCTGGGCCTGGCTCAGCGTGACCCCGCAGAAAACCCTGGTGGTGGAAAGCAGCGGTAACCAGGACAGCCCGCTGATGCACGGCAATACGCCGATCCTCGGCCTGGACGTGTGGGAGCATGCCTACTACCTGAAGTACCAGAACCGTCGCCCGGAATACATCGGTGCTTTCTACAACGTCATTGACTGGGCGGAAGTGGAACGTCGTTACGTTGAAGCCCTGAAGTGAGTCGGACCGGTATGCGCTCTGAAGTGATGTCTGTCAGCAGTGTGCGCCTGTTTCGCCTGGCGCTTGGGACTTTGCTTTTGCTGGCGGGCACCGCGCTGTTGGTAGCGCGTGGCCTGGCCTGGCTGGACCTGGAACCACGCATGTTGCGCGCCCTGGAGGGCGGCGCATTGTGCGCACTGGGGACGGCGTTGGGGGCGGTACCGGTACTGGTCATTCGCAACATGCCAGTGGCGCTGGCTGACACCCTGCTGGGCTTCGGCGCTGGCGTGATGCTGGCAGCCACCGCGTTTTCCCTGATCATTCCGGGTCTGGGCGCGGCCCAGTCCATCGGTTTCAGCCCTTGGGGGGCGGGTGGCCTGATCAGCTTTGGCTTGCTGTTCGGTGCGCTGTGCCTGTTTTTGGTTGACCTCAAAGTGTCTGGCGCCTCACCAGAAGCGCTGGTCGGCACCGACAACCAGCCGGTGATTGCTGCGCGCATCTGGCTGTTTGTCATCGCCATCATCGCGCACAACATTCCCGAAGGCATGGCCATCGGTGTGTCCGCCGGTGGTGGCATGGCCGACGCCGACAGCCTGGCCATGGGCATTGCCTTGCAGGATGTGCCTGAGGGGCTGGTAATTGCGCTGGTGCTGGCCGGGGCGGGCATGTCGCGCTTCAAAGCCTTCTTGATAGGCGCAGCGTCAGGCCTGGTCGAGCCGGTGGCTGCGGTGATCTGCGCCTGGCTGGTGAACATCGCCGAACTGCTGCTGCCGCTGGGCCTGGCCTGCGCGGCGGGGGCAATGCTGCTGGTGGTGACCCAGGAGATCATCCCGGAATCGCGCAGTAACGGCCATCATCGTCTGGCCAGCCTGGGGCTGTGTATTGGCTTCTGCCTGATGATGGTGATGGATACAGCATTGTCGTGAGCAAGCTTGGGTGCGCCTGCTCCATGCAGGCGGCATTCAGGTGATAATGACTTCAACCCGCCCTTCGCGACGGGAGCGAGGGGCTGGCTTGACCACAATCTGGATATCGCGCCCCAGTCGCGCCAGGCAATCGATCATCTTGGTCTCACTGATGCCGCGAAACTTGCCCCGCATCATTTCAGATACTTTGGGTTGGGGTAATCCAAGTACCGCTGCGGCTTCCAACTGGGTGAGGTGCCGAGCCTTGATGATGCTGCAGATCTTGCTGGCAAGCTGTGCCTTTACCAGCATTTCATTGGCGTCGGCACCGTTGAGGTCGGCATAGACGTTCCCACTGCCTGCTTCGATCTCAGTCATTTATTTCTCCTCTTGAGTGTGCCTCGGCCAGCTTCAGACGAGACCTGATCAAGGCGATGTCGTGACTGGAAGTCTTGATGCCGGAGACGGACTTCTTCTGAAAGCAATGCAGGACATAAATAGCCGAGCCAAAGCTCACGGTGTAGACCGCCCGGTAGGTGTTCCGGTTGTGATCCTCCATGATTTCCAGCACCCCCGCGCCTGAGAATCCCTTGAGGCATTTGGTTTGCTGATGCTTGCCGCCTTCCTGCGCCAAGTGCAGTGCAAAGCCGAAGATGTCCTGTACATCTTCAGGAAGTGCCTGAAGGTCTTTCTTGCTGCTGCCAACCCAATACAGCGCCCTGATTCGTTTTAATGCATCCATTGCATGGCCTCAATCTATACCCATATAGGTATAAAGACAACCACGGCCGATTGCATCCTGATAATTGGCAGGAGATGTTGCGGGAGGGCTATTCGCCTTCGTCGAAGAAGTTGTTGATCAGCTCGACCAGCGCATCCATGGCGTCGTTGTCCTGCTCGCCTTCGGTGTGCAGGTGCACCTGGGTGCCTTTGCCGGCCGCCAGCATCATCACCGCCATGATGCTCTTGCCGTCCACCAGCTTGTCCGGCGTACGGCCAACCCGCACCTGGCAGGGGAAGCGGCCTGCCACGCCGACGAACTTGGCTGCCGCCCGGGCATGCAGGCCCAGCTTGTTGATGATGGTGATTTCGCGGGCGGGCATCGTGGGGCGGATCCTTGGGCTAGAGGTCGCGGTGGCGGACCTGGACGTTTTTCAGGGATTGCTGCAGCAACTGGCCAAGGCGCTCAGTGATGTACACCGAGCGGTGGTGGCCGCCGGTGCAGCCGATGGCAATGGTGACGTAGGCACGGTTGCTGGCGGCGAAGCGGGGCAGCCACTTGAGCAGATAGCTGGAAATGTCGCTGAACATGTCTTCGACATCCGGCTGTGCGGCCAGATAGTCGATTACCGGTTGGTCGAGGCCGGAGTGCTCGCGCAGCTCGGGCTTCCAGTAAGGGTTTGGCAGGCAGCGCACATCGAACACCAGGTCTGCATCGACCGGCATGCCACGCTTGAAACCGAACGACTCGACCAGGAACGCGGTGCCGGGCTCGGGTTGGTTGAGCAGGCGCAGCTTGATCGAATCACGCAGCTGATACAGATTCAGGTTGGTGGTGTCGATCTTCAGGTCGGCCAGGTCGGCGATCGGGCCCAGAAGCTCACTCTCGACCCGAATTGCTTCGGCCAGCGAGCGGTTGGCATTGGTCAGTGGGTGGCGTCGGCGGGTTTCCGAGAAGCGCTTGAGCAGCATGTCTTCGTCGGCATCCAGGAACAGCACATCACACTGGATGTTTCGCGCACGGGCTTCTTCGAGCAATTCGGGGAAGCGCGTCAGGTGGCTGGGCAGGTTACGCGCGTCGATCGACACGGCAACCTTCGGCTGTAGCAGTTCGGTGTTGATCAGAGCCTCTTCCGCCAGCTCCGGCAGCAGCCCGGCGGGCAGGTTGTCAATGCAGTAGAAACCGTTGTCTTCCAGTACATCGAGGGCGGTGCTCTTGCCGGAGCCGGAGCGGCCGCTGACAATGATCAGGCGCATGTTCAGTGCTCGTTCTGTACGTCCAGGACAACCTGGAACAGGGCCTCGTTACTGCTGGCGGCACGCAAGCGATCACGAACCTCCTTGCGATCGAGCATGCTGGCAATCTGGCGCAGCAGTTCCAGATGGGCATCGGTAGCGGCTTCAGGCACCAGCAGGACGAACAGCAGGTCCACGGGCGCGCCATCGATGGCGTCGTAATCGATTGGAGCTTGCAGATGCAGCAAGGCACTGACCGGGGCGGAACAGCCTTCAAGCCGGCAGTGGGGGATGGCGATGCCATTGCCGAAACCGGTCGAGCCGAGTTTTTCCCGGGCGACCAGTTTTTCGAAGACGTCTTGCATCTCCAGTTCTGGCACTTGGTCGGCGATGACGGTGGCGACCTTTTCCAGGGCGCGCTTCTTACTGCCGCCCGGCACGTTCACGAGTGAACGGCCGGGGGTCAGGATGGTTTCAAGTCGGATCATGGATGAGGGGGATCAGCGTGCAGCTGCACCTTGCAGCAGGCTTTGCTGTTTTTCCTTGTGTTTTTTCAGTTGGCGGTCGAGCTTGTCGGCCAAGGCGTCGATTGCTGCATACATGTCTTGGTCTTCGGCATTGGCAACCACTTCACCGCCAGGAATCTGCAGGGTCGCTTCGACCTTCTGCTGCAGCTTCTCGACTTTCATGATGACCTGCACGTTGGTGATCTTGTCGAAGTGACTCGCTACGCGTTTGAGCTTCTGCTCCACATAATCACGCAGCGGTGGGGTGACTTCTACATGCTGTCCACTGATATTGACTTGCATACAGCTTCTCCTTTGTTGCCCGTGCATAAAGAGGCAGGTCTCGCACCTGCCCCACAAACGCTGTGGCTCATCTCAGGGGCTACATCAGTCGCTTGCGCTCGCTCGACGGTGCGATGCCGAGGGACTCGCGGTACTTGGCGACGGTGCGACGGGCTACCTGGATGCCTTGTGCCTCCAGTAAACCAGCGATCTTGCTGTCACTCAATGGCTTTTTCTGATTTTCCGCCGCAACCAGTTTCTTGATGATCGCGCGAATCGCCGTGGACGAGCATTCTCCGCCTTCGGAGGTGCTGACGTGGCTGGAGAAAAAGTATTTCAGTTCGTAGATGCCACGCGGTGTGTGCATGTACTTTTGCGTGGTAACCCGCGAAATGGTCGACTCGTGCATCCCCACCGCTTCGGCAATGTCATGCAGCACCAGCGGCTTCATCGCTTCGTCGCCGTGGTCGAGGAAACCCCGCTGGTGCTCGACGATCTGCGTGGCAACCTTCATCAGGGTTTCGTTACGGCTTTGCAGGCTCTTGATGAACCAGCGCGCTTCCTGCAACTGGTTGCGCATGAAGGTGTTGTCGGCGCTGGTGTCGGCGCGGCGCACGAAACCGGCGTATTGCGGGTTCACCCGCAGGCGCGGTATGGCTTCCTGGTTCAGCTCCACCAGCCAACGGTCGGTATCTTTGCGCACGATGACGTCGGGCACCACGTACTCGGGTTCGCTGGACTCGATCTGCGAACCAGGGCGCGGGTTGAGGCTTTGTACCAGTTCGATGACCTGGCGAAGCTCGTCTTCCTTGATTTTCATGCGCCGCATCAGCTGGCTGTAGTCGCGGCTGCCGAGCAGGTCGATGAAATCGGTGACCAGGCGCTTGGCTTCGGTCATCCACGGGGTATTGGCAGGTAGCTGGCGCAGTTGCAGCAGCAGGCATTCGCCCAGATTGCGGGCGCCGACACCTGCCGGTTCGAACTGCTGGATGCGGTGCAGTACCGCCTCGACTTCGTCCAGCTCGATGTCCAGCTCAGGGTCGAAACCGGCGCAGATTTCTTCGAGGGTGTCTTCCAGGTAGCCCTGGCCGTTGATGCTGTCGATGAGGGTAACGGCGATCAGGCGGTCGGTGTCGGACATCGGCGCCAGGTTCAGTTGCCACAGCAGGTGGCTTTGCAGGCTTTCGCCGGCCGATGTGCGGGTGGTGAAGTCCCACTCGTCGTCATCGTTGCTCGGCAGGCTGCTGGCGCTGGTCTGGTAGATGTCTTCCCATGCGGTATCGACTGGAAGCTCGTTGGGAATGCGCTCGCTCCATTCACCGTCTTCCAGGTTGTCGGCACTGATGGTGCTTTCCTGGAAGCTGTTGTCCTGGGCTTCGGCTGTCGGCTTGTTCTCGGCGTTGTCCGCCATCGGGTCGCTGTTGTCGAAGTCCTCGCCGTCTTCCTGACGTTCGAGCATCGGGTTCGACTCCAGCGCTTCCTGGATTTCCTGTTGCAGGTCCAGGGTGGAAAGCTGGAGCAGACGGATGGCCTGTTGCAACTGCGGTGTCATCGTCAGTTGCTGGCCCATTTTTAGGACGAGCGATGGTTTCATGGCAGGGGCTTGTACCTTGTTCGCCGGCGCGCATGCGCCATCCACTACACGAGGGCGCCGGGGCGCCAGATCAAGCAAGTTTTATGCCTTAAATTGTAGCGTTTGCCTAGAGCACCGTAACAACTTTACCCGCAGTTGTGCGGCTATTTTCCGGTGCTCCAGGCGCGTGCCGGGGTCAGAGACGGAACTCGTGGCCCAGGTAAACCTCTTTGACCAGGTCGTTGGCCAGGATGGTTTCGGCGTCGCCTTCGGCGATCAGTCGGCCATCATTGACGATATAGGCGGTTTCGCAGATATCCAGGGTCTCGCGCACGTTGTGGTCGGTGATCAGCACACCGATGCCCTTGGCCTTGAGATGGTGGATGATCTGCTTGATGTCGCCGACCGAGATCGGGTCGACACCGGCGAATGGTTCGTCCAGCAAGATGAACTTGGGTGCGGTCGCCAGGGCGCGGGCAATCTCGACGCGACGGCGTTCACCACCAGAGAGGCTCATGCCGAGGTTGTCGCGGATGTGGCTGATGTGGAACTCCTGCAGCAGGCTTTCCAGCTCCTTGCGCCGGCCGTCGCGGTCGATGTCCTTGCGGGTCTCGAGGATGGCCATGATGTTGTCGGCCACCGACAGCTTGCGAAAGATCGAGGCTTCCTGCGGCAGGTAGCCGATGCCAGCACGGGCGCGGCCGTGCATGGGCTGGTGGCTGACATCGAGGTTATCGATGAGCACGCGCCCCTGCTCGGCCTGGACCAGCCCGACAATCATGTAGAAGCAGGTGGTCTTGCCGGCGCCGTTGGGGCCGAGCAGGCCGACGATCTGGCCGCTGTCGATCGACAGGCTGACATCGCGTACGACCTGCCGCCCCTTGTAGCTCTTGGCCAGGTGCTGGGCTTTGAGGGTTGCCATTTACTCGGCCTTCTTCTTGGGCTGGATCACCATGTCGATGCGCTGACGCGGTGTAGTCACGTTGCCACCGCGACCGGCGGTCGCCACCTGGGTCTGGGTGTTGTAGACGATCTTCTCGCCTTCGGTGGTGTTGCCTTCGTTCTCGACCTTGGCGCGGTCGGTGAGGATCACCAGGTCTTTCAGCGCCTGATACTGGATGGTCACGCCCCAGCCTTTCATCTTGTCTGGCTTGGCCGCGCTCTGCTGCTGCTCGAAGTAGGCCAGGTTGCCCACCGAGGTCACCACATCGATGTCGCCGGAAGCGGAGCGGGTGATGGTCACGGTGTTGCCTTTGATCATCATCGAGCCCTGGGTAATGACCACGTCGCCGGTGTAGGTGGCTACGCCTTGCTTGTCATCCAGGTGGGCCTGGTCGGCCTGGATGCGGATCGGCTGATCACGGTCATTCGGCAGTGCGAAGGCGCTCGCGCTTCCCAGTGCTGCGCTCAGGCTGAGCAAAAGGGGGAGGGTTTTAACGAGCCTCATACTGTCCTCTTACGTTAGAGAGCAGGTCCATCCTGCTTTCTTTCAAATACGCTTTCATTCCTTTGCCCGTAGTTGTGCCACCGGCGCCGTCGATTCTAACGGCTTGCTCGGTCTGCGCATATTGCTTCTGCGGGAACACGGTCATGCGTGAGCTGGTAATGATGGTTTCACGCTGCTTTTCGTCGATGCGCGCAATCCGGACCTTGTCGATCAGTTCGACCTCGGTGCCGTCCGGGTTGACCTCGGCGCGGGTGCTCTGCACGTGCCACGGGTATTCGGTGCCGCGGTACAGGTGCAGGTCCGGCGTGGTCAGCAACGTGATTTCGCTGGCCTTGAGGTGCTCGACCTTGTCGGCAGTCATTTCGTACTGCAGCTTGCCATCAGGCAGAAACTGCACGCTGTGGGCGTTGATCGCATAGTAGTCGATGGCGCTTTCGTCGACCTGGGCCACCGGCTTGTCGAGGAAGCTTTCCGGGCTGACGTTCCAGTAGCCGACCGCCGCCAGCAGGGCGGCGATCACTGCTAGCAGCGCAATATTGCGGGCTTTCTTGCTGAACATGGGCAGCCTTACAGGTAATTGGCGTTGGCAGCGTCCAGGGTGCCCTGGGCCTGCATGATCAGTTCGCAGAATTCACGGGCTGCGCCTTCGCCGCCGCGTGCCTGGGTCACGCCGTGGGCGTGCTGGCGAACAAACGGAGCAGCGTTGGCCACGGCCATGCCCAATGCTACCCGGCGAATGACCGGCAGGTCGGGCAGGTCGTCGCCCAGGTAGGCCACTTGATCATAGCTTAGGCCCAGTTCGGCGAGCAGGCCGTCAAGCACGACCAATTTGTCCTCGCGGCCCTGGTACAGGTGCGGGATGCCGAGGTTTTTCGCCCGGCGTTCGACCACAGGCGTTTTACGCCCGCTGATGATCGCGGTGGTCACGCCCGAGGCCATGAGCATCTTGATGCCCTGGCCGTCGAGGGTGTTGAAGGTCTTGAACTCGCTGCCGTCTTCGAGGAAGTACAGGCGCCCGTCGGTGAGCACGCCGTCCACATCGAACACTGCCAGTTTGATGGTTTTGCCGCGTTGCATGAGATCCTGGTTCATTCCATCACTCCTCACATTACACCGGCGCGCAGCAGGTCGTGCATGTTCAGGGCGCCGGTCGGGCGGTCCTCGCGGTCCACCACCACCAGTGCGCCGATCTTGTGGTCTTCCATGATCTTCAGGGCTTCGGCAGCGAGCATTTCGGCGCGGGCCGTCTTGCCGTGCACGGTCATCACCTGGTCGATCAGGGTGGTGTGTACGTCGATGTTGCGGTCCAGGCTGCGGCGCAGGTCGCCGTCGGTGAAGATCCCGGCCAGCGTGCCGTCGGCTTCGACGATCACGGTCATGCCCAGACCTTTGCGGGACATTTCAAGCAGCGCATCCTTGAGCAGGGTGCCGCGGGCTACCTGGGGCAGCTCGTCGCCGCTGTGCATCACGTTCTCGACCTTGAGCAACAGGCGGCGGCCCAGTGCACCGCCCGGGTGCGAGAAGGCAAAGTCTTCTGCCGTGAAGCCGCGGGCTTCGAGCAGGGCGATGGCCAGGCAGTCGCCCAGCACCAGCGATGCGGTGGTGGAAGAGGTGGGTGCCAGGTTAAGTGGGCAGGCCTCTTGCTCTACGCGGGCGTCGAGGTTGACCTCGGCCGCCTGGGCCAGGGGCGAATCGGGGTTGCCGGTCAGGCTGACCAGCTTGATGCCCAGGCGCTTGATCAGCGGCAGCAGGGTGACGATTTCGGCAGTGCTACCGGAATTCGACAGGGCAAGGATGACATCATCGCGGGTTATCATGCCCATGTCGCCATGGCTGGCTTCAGCCGGGTGCACGAAAAACGCCGGCGTACCGGTGCTGGCCAGGGTGGCGGCGATCTTGTTGCCGATATGCCCGGACTTGCCCATGCCGACCACGACCACCCGGCCCTTGCTGGCCAGGATCAGTTCGCAGGCTTTGACGAAATTGTCGTCGATGCGCGCCAACAGGGCCTCTACGGCCTCGAGTTCCAGGCGCAGGGTGCGTTGGGCGGATTGGATCAGCTCGCTGGATTGGCTCATGTCGAGAAAGCAATGCCTGATGAAAAGGCAGCGATTATACGCGCAATGACGAAAACCCTCACCCCTTCGATTGCTGTAGCGAATGTCATCAAAGCCTGTCACAGGGCTGAACGACTGCTTGCCTGGCCTTGGGGCGGTGGCGTCAGCGGTGCTATAGTTCGCCGCTATTCGGCCTGGCAGGGGCGCTTGTGCCTTCCTGATGGAGGCTGGCGTCCACTAGGACGAGGCTGCACTAGCAAGGAGTCTAGATGAGTGTGGATAGCGCCTACGCGGTCGAGTTGAAGGGGGTTACCTTCAAACGCGGTTCGCGCAGCATTTTCAGCAACGTCGACATTCGCATCCCGCGCGGCAAGGTCACCGGCATCATGGGGCCATCGGGTTGCGGCAAGACCACGTTGCTCCGCCTGATGGGCGCGCAGCTGCGCCCCTCCAGCGGTGAGGTATGGGTTGCCGGGCAGAACCTGCCGACCCTGTCGCGCAGCGACCTGTTCGATGCCCGCAAGCAGATGGGCGTGCTGTTCCAGAGTGGTGCACTGTTCACCGACCTTGATGTGTTCGAGAACGTCGCGTTCCCGCTGCGCGTGCACACCCAGCTGTCGGAAGAAATGATCCGCGACATCGTGCTGATGAAGCTGCAGGCCGTGGGCCTGCGCGGTGCCATCGACCTCATGCCCGACGAGTTGTCCGGTGGCATGAAGCGCCGTGTGGCGCTGGCACGGGCAATTGCCCTGGACCCGCAGATCCTCATGTACGACGAACCGTTCGTCGGCCAGGACCCCATTGCCATGGGCGTACTGGTGCGCCTGATCCGCCTGCTCAACGATGCCTTGGGCATCACCAGCATCGTCGTCTCCCACGACCTGGCGGAAACCGCCAGCATCGCCGACTACATCTATGTGGTAGGCGACGGCCAGGTGCTGGGGCAGGGCACCCCTGACGAGCTGATGGGCTCCGACAACCCACGGATTCGCCAGTTCATGAAGGGCGACCCGGACGGCCCGGTACCCTTCCACTTTCCTGCGCCTGACTACCGCGCCGACCTGCTGGGAGCGCGTTGATGCGCAAAAAATCCTTACTCGAACGTGTACGCCTGCTGGGGCGTTCGGCCATCGACGTGCTGGCCGTGCTGGGGCGTTCGTGCCTGTTCCTGTTCCATGCGCTGGTCGGCCGTGGCGGCATCGGCGGCGGCTTCCAGTTGCTGACCAAGCAGCTGTATTCGGTAGGCGTGCTGTCGCTGGCAATCGTTGTCGTGTCCGGTGTGTTCATCGGTATGGTGCTGGCGCTGCAGGGCTACAGCATCCTGACCAAGTACGGTTCGGAGCAGGCGGTGGGGCAGATGGTCGCCCTGACCCTGCTGCGGGAGCTCGGCCCGGTGGTGACGGCGTTGCTGTTTGCCGGCCGTGCAGGTTCTGCGCTGACCGCCGAAATCGGCAACATGAAGTCCACCGAGCAGCTGTCGAGCCTGGAAATGATCGGCGTCGACCCGCTCAAGTACATCGTCGCGCCGCGCCTGTGGGCCGGCTTCATCTCGCTGCCGCTGCTGGCGCTGATCTTCAGCGTGGTAGGCATCTGGGGTGGCTCGTGGGTAGCCGTGGACTGGCTGGGCGTCTACGAGGGCTCGTTCTGGGCCAACATGCAGAACAGTGTTTCGTTCACTGACGACGTGCTCAACGGGCTGGTCAAGAGCCTGGTGTTCGCCTTCGTCACAACCTGGATCGCCGTATTCCAGGGGTACGACTGTGAGCCCACCTCAGAAGGGATCAGCCGTGCCACCACCAAGACCGTGGTCTATGCCTCGTTGGCAGTGCTGGGTCTGGACTTTATTCTGACCGCCTTGATGTTTGGAGATTTCTGATGCAAAACCGCACCCTGGAAATCGGTGTCGGCCTGTTCCTCCTGGCCGGGATCCTGGCGCTGCTGCTGCTGGCCCTGCGTGTCAGCGGGCTGTCGGCCAGCCCGAGCAGCGATACCTATAAAGTTTATGCCTACTTCGACAATATCGCCGGTTTGACGGTCAGAGCTAAAGTGACCATGGCCGGTGTGACCATCGGCAAGGTCACCGCCATCGATCTGGACCGCGATTCCTACACCGGTCGGGTAACGTTGCAGTTGGACAAGACGGTAGACAACCTGCCGACCGACTCCACTGCCTCGATCCTGACCGCCGGTTTGCTTGGCGAGAAGTACATCGGCATCAGCGTGGGCGGTGAAGACCAGGTGCTCAAGGATGGCGCGACCATCCACGACACCCAGTCGGCACTGGTGCTGGAAGATCTGATTGGCAAGTTCCTGCTCAACTCCGTTGGCAAGGAACCGAAAGAAGCGCAACCGGCTAATTAAGGAGTTTCCATGATTTCGATCCTGCGACGTGGCCTGCTGGTTTTGCTGGCGGCTTTCCCCCTGCTGGTCGTGGCCGCGCAGTCGCCCCACGATGTGATTCAGGGCACCACCACCGAACTGTTGGGCGACCTCAAGGCCAACAAGGAACAGTACAAGTCCAACCCTGGCGCCTTCTACGATGCACTTAACCGCATCCTCGGCCCGGTGGTGGACGCTGACGGCATTTCCCGCAGCATCATGACCGTCAAGTACTCGCGCAAGGCCACGCCTGAGCAGATGCAGCGCTTCCAGGAAAACTTCAAGCGTAGCCTGATGCAGTTCTATGGCAACGCGCTGCTCGAATACAACAACCAGGGCATCATCGTCGACCCGGCCAAGGCCGATGACGGCAAGCGGGCCAGTGTCGGCATGAAGGTCACCGGCAACAACGGTGCCGTTTACCCGGTGCAGTACACCCTGGAAAACATTGCCGGCGAGTGGAAGGTGCGTAACGTCATCGTCAACGGCATCAACATCGGCAAGCTCTTCCGTGACCAGTTCGCCGATGCCATGCAGCGCAACGGCAACAATCTGGACAAGACCATCGACGGCTGGGCCGGCGAAGTGGCCAAGGCCAAGCAAACCGCGGACAGCTCGCCTGACAAGGAAGTGAAATGAGTGATACCGGTGTGAGCATGGCCGAACCAGGCGTGCTGCGCCTGGCTGGCGTGCTGGATTACCGCAGCGGCCCGGGCTTGCGCAAGCAAGGCAAGGCGTTGATCGAAGCCTCTCGCGAGCCACGCCTGGTGCTGGATTGCTCGGCTGTCGAGAAGTCGTCGAGTGTCGGCCTGTCGCTGTTGCTGGCGTTCATTCGCGATGGTCAAGCCGCCGGCAAGGCCTTCGAGGTGCGCGGCATGCCCGACGACATGCGGGAAATCGCCGAGGTTTATGACCTCGATGAAGTGCTGGCGAGCTGATGGCCCGCCACTGATTGAGGCCCCTCGGTCAGCGCACGCCCTCGGTGGGCTTCGCAGGCGAGGGGCTTTTTTGTATGATGGCCGACCCGTGCGCATCGGGCGCCGATTGAGGTTGAGCATGCAGGCCCTAGAAGTTAAGAGCTTCCTTGAAGAAAAATTGCCGGGATCCCTGGTTGAAGTTGAAGGCGAAGGCTGCAACTTCCAGTTGAACGTGATCAGCGACGAGTTGGCTGGCCTGAGCCCGGTCAAGCGCCAGCAGGCGATCTATGCTCACCTTAATCCCTGGATCGCCAATGGCAGCATCCACGCGGTAACCATGAAATTTTTCAGCAGCGCAGCCTGGGCTGAGCGCACCTGAGCCAACTTGGCGGCGAGACTCCAATGGACAAACTGATTATTACTGGCGGCGCTCGCCTTGACGGCGAGATCCGCATTTCGGGCGCGAAGAACGCAGCCCTGCCGATTCTGGCGGCGACCCTGCTGGCCGATGGCCCGGTCACCGTGGGCAACCTGCCGCACCTGCACGACATCACCACCATGATCGAGCTGTTCGGCCGCATGGGCATCGAGCCTGTGATCGACGAAAAGCTGTCGGTGGAGATTGACCCACGCACCATCAAGACCCTGGTTGCGCCTTACGAGCTGGTCAAGACCATGCGCGCCTCGATCCTGGTGCTGGGCCCCATGGTTGCCCGTTTCGGCGAAGCCGAAGTGGCCCTGCCTGGCGGTTGCGCGATTGGTTCGCGCCCGGTCGACCTGCACATCCGCGGCCTCGAGGCCATGGGCGCGAAGATCGAAGTGGAAGGTGGCTACATCAAGGCCAAGGCGCCTGAGGGTGGCCTGCGCGGCGCGCACTTCTTCTTCGACACCGTCAGCGTCACCGGTACCGAGAACATCATGATGGCCGCTGCCCTGGCCAAGGGCCGCAGCGTGTTGCAGAACGCCGCACGCGAGCCTGAAGTGGTCGACCTGGCCAACTTCATCAATGCCATGGGCGGCAATGTCCAGGGCGCGGGTACCGACACCATCACCATCGATGGCGTCGAGCGCCTGCACTCGGCCACCTACCGCGTGATGCCGGACCGCATCGAGACAGGTACCTACCTGGTCGCTGCTGCCGTCACCGGTGGCCGCGTCAAAGTCAAGGACACCGACCCGACCATCCTTGAAGCCGTACTGGAAAAACTCAAGGAGTCCGGTGCCGACATCAACGTCGGCGAAGACTGGATCGAGCTGGACATGCACGGCAAGCGGCCGAAAGCCGTCAACCTGCGTACCGCCCCGTACCCGGCGTTCCCGACCGACATGCAGGCGCAGTTCATTTCGCTGAACGCCATTGCCGAAGGCACTGGCGCGGTGATCGAGACCATCTTCGAAAACCGCTTCATGCACGTTTACGAAATGCACCGCATGGGCGCGCAGATCCAGGTCGAAGGCAACACTGCCATCGTCACTGGCGTCAAGTCGCTCAAAGGCGCACCGGTCATGGCCACCGACCTGCGTGCTTCCGCCAGCCTGGTGCTGTCGGCGCTGGTTGCAGAAGGCGATACCCTGATCGACCGCATCTACCACATCGACCGTGGTTACGAGTGCATCGAAGAGAAACTGCAGATGCTCGGCGCAAAAATCCGCCGCGTACCGGGCTGATAGCCCGCAGGTGCAAGGATGCACCTTTCGAATTGAATGCGGCCAGGTCGATGACCTGGCCGGCAGCAGCCGCTTAAGGACCGACGTTCCAATGTTGACCATCGCGCTTTCCAAAGGCCGTATTCTCGACGACACCCTGCCGTTGCTGGCCGAGGCCGGTATCGTGCCGACCGAGAACCCGGACAAGAGCCGCAAACTGATCATCCCCACCACGCAGGACGATGTGCGCCTGCTGATCGTGCGTGCCACCGACGTGCCGACCTATGTCGAGCATGGTGCCGCCGACCTGGGTGTGGCCGGCAAGGACGTGCTGATGGAGTACGGCGGCCAGGGTATGTACGAACCCCTGGACCTGCAGATTGCCCAGTGCAAGCTGATGACTGCCGGCGTGGTCGGCGCAGCCGAGCCCAAGGGCCGCCTGCGCGTGGCCACCAAGTTTGTCAACGTAGCCAAGCGCTACTACGCCGAACAGGGCCGCCAGGTCGACATCATCAAGCTGTACGGCTCGATGGAGCTGGCACCGCTGATCAATCTCGCCGACAAGATCATCGACGTGGTCGACACCGGCAACACCCTGCGTGCCAACGGCCTGGAACCCCAGGAGCTGATCGCCACGATCAGCTCGCGCCTGGTGGTCAACAAGGCCTCGATGAAAATGCAGCATGCCCGTATCCAGAGCCTGATCGACACACTGCGTAACGCGGTCGAATCGCGACACCGCGGCTGACTCCTGAGCGCGGCCTTCGCTGTCGCGCCCGTCTATCCGCGTCATAGCCACTTTTCTCGGGTGCCCGCGCGGATGGACTGGTAGCCTAGGGCGCCTGAGCATTCGCTAATAATCGAGGCCCTCGCCATGACCGTGTCCACTGCAATTGCCCGTCTCAACGCTGCTGATCCGGATTTCGCCCGACATCTGGATCATCTGCTGAGCTGGGAAAGTGTGTCCGATGACGCGGTCAACCAGCGCGTGCTCGACATCATCAAGGGCGTGCGCGAGCGCGGCGATGCGGCACTGGTGGAGTTCACCCAGCGTTTCGACGGCGTTGCCGCCAACAGCATCGATGACCTGATCCTTGATCGCGAGCGCCTTGAACTGGCCCTGACCCGCATTACCCCGGTGCAGCGTGAAGCCCTGGAAAAGGCCGCCAACCGTGTGCGCATGTACCACGAGCGGCAGAAGCAGGACTCCTGGCAGTACACCGAGGCCGACGGCACGGTGCTGGGCCAGAAGGTCACCCCGCTGGACCGTGCAGGCCTGTATGTGCCGGGCGGCAAGGCGTCGTACCCGTCGTCGGTACTGATGAACGCCATTCCGGCCAAGGTTGCCGGCGTGGCCGAAGTGGTGATGGTAGTGCCGACCCCGCGTGGTGAGGTCAACGAACTGGTGCTGGCCGCCGCCTGCATCGCCGGCGTCGACCGCGTGTTCACCGTCGGTGGTGCGCAAGCTGTCGCAGCGCTGGCCTACGGCACCGAAAGCGTGCCGCAGGTGGACAAGATTGTCGGCCCTGGCAACATCTACGTGGCCACTGCCAAGCGCCACGTGTTTGGCCAGGTAGGCATCGACATGATCGCCGGCCCGTCGGAAATCCTCGTGGTATGTGACGGCCAGACCGACCCGGACTGGATCGCCATGGACCTGTTCTCCCAGGCCGAGCACGACGAGGATGCCCAGGCCATCCTGGTCAGCCCGGATGCCGCGTTCCTCGACCGCGTTGCCGCCAGCATCGACAAGCTGATGCCGACCATGGAGCGTGCCGATATCATCGAGAAATCGATCAACGGCCGCGGCGCGCTGATCCAGGTGCGTGACATGCAACAGGCCATGGATGTGGCCAACCGCATCGCCCCGGAACACCTGGAGCTGTCGGTGGCCGACCCGCAAGCCTGGTTGCCGCACATTCGCCACGCTGGCGCGATCTTCATGGGCCGCCACACCAGTGAAGCGCTGGGCGATTACTGCGCCGGCCCCAACCACGTGCTGCCTACCTCCGGCACCGCGCGTTTCTCTTCGCCGCTGGGGGTGTACGACTTCCAGAAGCGTTCGTCGATCATCTTCTGTTCCGAGCAGGGCGCGTCCGAGCTGGGCCACACCGCTTCCGTGCTGGCCCGCGGCGAGTCGCTGACCGCCCACGCCCGCAGCGCTGAATACCGTATCCTGACCCAAGAGAAGGGGAACTGAGCATGAGTCGATTCTGGAGCCCCTTCGTCAAGGATTTGGTGCCTTACGTGCCGGGCGAGCAACCCAAGCTGGCCCGTCTGGTCAAGCTCAACACCAACGAAAACCCCTACGGCCCGTCGCCCAAGGCGCTGGAGGCCATGCGTGGCGAGCTGAACGACAACCTGCGCCTGTACCCGGACCCGAACGGCGACCGGCTAAAGCAGGCGGTTGCCGAGTACTACGGCGTAACCCCGGGGCAAGTGTTTGTCGGCAACGGCTCGGACGAGGTGCTGGCGCACATTTTCCACGGCCTGTTCCAGCACGATGCACCGCTGCTGTTCCCGGACATCAGCTATAGCTTCTACCCGGTCTATTGCGGCCTGTACGGTATTGCTTTCGAGCAGGTGGCGCTGGATGAGCAGTTCCAGATCCGCATCGAGGACTACAACAAGCCGAACGCCGGCATCATCTTCCCCAACCCCAACGCGCCGACTGGCTGCCTGATGCCGCTGCAGGCGGTGGAGCAGTTGCTGCAGGCCAACCGTGACTCGGTGGTGGTGGTCGACGAGGCCTACATCGATTTCGGTGGCGAGACGGCCATCAGCCTGGTGGATCGCTACGACAACCTGCTGGTGACCCAGACTCTGTCGAAGTCGCGCTCCCTGGCCGGCCTGCGGGTTGGCCTGGCGGTCGGGCACCCGGACCTGATCGAGGCGCTGGAGCGGATCAAGAACAGCTTCAACTCCTACCCGCTGGACCGTGCGGCGATCGTTGGCGCGGCGGTGGCGTTTGAAGACCGCGAGTACTTCGAGCAAACCTGCCGCAAGGTGATCGACAGCCGCGAAGTGCTGGTCGGCCAGCTTGAGGCCAAGGGCTTCGAGGTACTGCCTTCGGCCGCCAACTTCATCTTCGCGCGCCACCCGCAGCAGGATGCCGGCGAGCTGGCAGCACGTCTGCGCGAGCAAGGTGTAATCGTGCGTCACTTCAAGCAGCCACGCATTGCTCAGTTCCTGCGCATTACCATCGGTACGCCAGAGATGAACCAGGCGCTGCTCGATGCGTTGAACTGATTGCATCGCCACTCAGGCTGACGCATCACCCTGTAGGAGCAGCCTTGTGCTGCGAAGAGGCCGGTAAGGCAAGAGACTTTCTTTGGCTGCAATGGCCTCTTCGCAGCACAAGGCTGCTCCTACAGGGCTTTTGTTAACCTTGAAATCGACGCAGGACTGCTCCAGCACGGCTTAATAGCTGCTCTCTTCGATAACAAATGCCTTGGCCGCTGGCCGGTTGCGCACCGCCGTCGGCGTGCCATCAAGCACCAGCACGTAATCGTTCTGCTTCTCCATCCCTTGCGGATCAGTCCATTGCCCGTCCTTGGCCGGTACCTGTGCAACCACTTGCCCGTTCTTCAGAATCGTCAGGTAGCCAGTGGCATTGCTGTTCCAGCGTAACCGTCCCTTGTGTTCATCGGCCCGAGCCTTGCGCGCACCGGTTTTTCCCAGCAAAGGCGTGCCATCCAGTAGCCATTCCGGCTGCAGCGTCAGGCCCATGTGGCGTAGCACAGTGGGTGCTACCGAAGTCTGCGCGGGAAGGCCGTACAGGTTGTTGGGCCCTGGCATTTCCGCAGGAACGCTCAGCTCGGTCAGCTCCTGATTCAGCGGCTTGTTGCTGGCGATGAAGATGCTCTTTTCCTGCTCCGAAGCGCTGCCATGGCCTTTCCCCCAGTAATCGCGCCCATGGTCTGTGCTGATGATCACCAGCCAGTCTTCCTGCGGGTGCAGGCGCCGGCGTTCGTCGACCTTGTCCAGCAAATGCCCGATCTGGTTATCGAGTGTGCGCAACGCCTGCTGATAGTGATCGCCAAAGCCACTGTCGTGCCCGACCTGGTCGGCCGCATCCAGCTGAATGAATGTGAAGTCGGCGGGCGTGTTGGCAAGGATTTGCAGCGTTCGCTCAATTACCCGCGCATCTGACAAACCACTCTCGCGTACATCGGCACCATGGGCATCTTCCAGCAGGAATGCCGTGTTCAGCGGCGACCAACCCACCACACTGGACAGGTAAGCATTGGGCATGGCCAGGCGCAGCCTTTTGAACAGGCTGGGAAACGCCGGATCTACCCGCAACGACTCGGTATCCGAGTCGACGCCATGCTTGTTGCTCCAGACGCCGGTAAGCAGCGTGACCCAGCCCGGACCGCTCAAGGTAGGCTGCTCGCTGGCGCTGCCGTTGATTCCGCCAGCGTAGGCCTTGCCGTAATACAGCCGTTGATTCAGGTTGGTGGCGTCGCCCAACAGCAGGTATTGCTCCAACTGCACACCGTCCAGCCCGATGAGCAAGGCTTTGGGGCGGCTGGGGTGTCTGGCCGGATCGCAACCCGGCAGCATTGCCAGAAACAGCATTAACAGCAGGCTCGCCAGTCGCATGTAAGTACACCCCTGAAAAAACAATGCGAGCGTTGCAACAAAGGGTTTTCTTCACAACTGGCAGAAATACCAGGTGGTTTGCGGCGTTACCCGGCATCCAGTAAGCTGTGCCAATTCATCGGATGATTGGTTGAGTAAGATGAGCACTGAGTTGACCAAGCGTTCCCTGGTCGAACTGGCCGTGGAGCGCATGCGCGAGCGCATCGTGTTGGGCGACTGGCAAGTCGGCCAGCGTTTGCCCACCGAGCCGGAACTGGCCCTTCAGCTGGGCATTAGCCGCAACACTGTGCGTGAGGCCATGCGCGTGCTGGCGTTCAGTGGCCTGGTGGAAATTCGTCAGGGCGACGGCAGCTACCTGCGCACGGCCCAGGACCCATTGCAGGCGGTGCAGGCAATGTCCCGCTGCACCCCCGAGCAGGCCCGTGAAACCCGCCATATCCTCGAAGCCGAGGCCATTGGCCTGGCGGCGTTGCGCCGCACGGATGCCGACCTGCAAGCGCTGCGCGAGGCCCTGGCCGGCAGTGCCGGGCACTTCCACGGGAATGTCGATGCCTATGTGGCGTGTGACCTGGTGTTTCACCAGCGGCTGGTAGATGCCGCCCACAACCCGGCATTGAGCGAGCTGTACCGGTACTTTTCCGGGGTGGTGGCTGCCGCTCTTCAGCACAACATGGCGACCGTGCCCCGTTGCCAGGCCACGTTCGATCTGCATGGGCAGATCCTCGATGCCATCGAACAACGTGATGCGGAGCGGGCCAAGCGCCTGAGCCGTACCCTCATCGAATCCTGACTCCGAGAAGGCCATGGCTGAATCCATCACCCGTAACAACCCGCGCAACGAGCGGGATCTCGATGAGCTGCTGATCGACGCTGAAGCGGACGACGAGCAGGTGCAGCAACAGCCTGTGGTATTGCGGCGGCCCTGGCTGTTGCTGCTTGGCCTAGTGCTGGTGGCATTGAACCTGCGCCCTGCATTGTCGAGCATGGCGCCGGTGCTGGGGCAGGTTGCCGAAAGCCTGGGGCTGAGTGCTTCGCAGGCCGGGTTGCTGACCACCTTGCCGGTGCTGTGCCTAGGGCTGTTCGCCCCACTGGCGCCGGTGCTGGCGCGGCGTTTTGGCAGCGAGCGGGTGATCCTGGGCATCCTTGTCACCCTGGCGCTGGGCATCGTTGTGCGAAGCGCCTTTGGGGCTATCGGGGTCTTCCTTGGCAGCCTGATGGCGGGGGCCAGCATCGGAATTATCGGCGTGCTGTTGCCGGGTATCGTCAAGCGCGACTTCCCGCAGCACGCTGGCACACTGACCGGTGTGTACACCATGGCGTTGTGCCTGGGCGCAGCGATGGCAGCCGGTGCCACCGTACCTTTGGCCCAACATTTTGACGGCAGCTGGGCGCTGGGGCTGGGCTTCTGGGTGCTACCGGCCTTGATGGCCATGCTGGTGTGGCTGCCGCAGGCCCGTCAGGGGCATGGCCTGCACAAGGTGGCCTATCGCGTGCGTGGCCTGTGGCGTGACCCGCTGGCCTGGCAGGTGACCCTTTACATGGGCCTGCAGTCATCACTGGCTTACATCGTGTTCGGCTGGTTGCCATCGATCCTCATCGGTCGCGGCCTGAGCCCGACCGCGGCGGGGCTGGTGTTGTCGGGGTCGGTGATCGTGCAGCTGGTCAGCTCGCTGAGTGCGCCTTGGCTGGCCACTCGCGGCAAGGACCAGCGGCTGGCGATCGTGCTGGTCATGCTGATTACCTTGGCTGGCCTGTTCGGTTGCCTCTATGCACCGGTGTCGGGGCTGTGGGGATGGGCCGTGGTGTTGGGCCTGGGGCAGGGCGGAACCTTTGCCTTGGCGCTGACCTTGATCGTGCTGCGCTCGAAAGATGCCCATGTGGCCGCGAACCTGTCGAGCATGGCCCAGGGGGTAGGTTATACCCTGGCGTCGGTGGGGCCCTTCGCTGTTGGCCTGGTGCATGACCTGACAGGGGGCTGGGCGGCAGTAGGATGGATCTTTGCTGTGCTGGGGGTAGGTGCAATCGTGTTCGGGCTGGGTGCCGGGCGGGCGTTGCATGTGCAGGTGACCAGCGAAAAAGTTTGAGACTGGCATAAGCCATCGGGGCAGATTATCGTGCTGCTTTCGACCCCAGGACGGACCTGCCCCATGAGTGACGCCAACCGCGACCTGATCACCCGCTTCTACCAGGCCTTCCAGCGCCTGGACGCCGAGGGCATGGTCGCTTGCTACAGCGAAGATATCGTTTTCAGCGACCCGGTTTTCGGCACCCTGCGCGGCAAGGATGCGGGGGACATGTGGCGGATGCTCACCACCCGCGCCAAAGACTTCACCCTGGCATTCGACAGTGTGCGCGCCGACGAGCGCAGCGGCGGCGCGCACTGGGTGGCGACCTACCTGTTCAGCCAGACCGGCCGTATTGTGGTCAACGACATCCAGGCCCGCTTTGTGATCCGCGATGGGCTGATCTGCCAGCATGACGACACCTTCGACCTGTGGCGCTGGTCGCGGCAGGCGTTGGGTGTGCCGGGTATGTTGCTGGGCTGGTCGCCACTGGTGCAGAACAAAGTACGCTTGCAGGCATTCAAGGGATTGCGCGCATTCCAGCAGGCCCAAGGTGAGTGATGCCCTTGAGACGGTTGTTGGCAAACCCTGGTATGTCTACCTGGTAAGGGCTGCCAACGGCTCGCTGTACTGCGGCATCAGTGATGACCCGCAGCGCCGGTTTACCGCGCATCAGAAAGGGCAGGGCGCGCGTTACTTCAAGACCAGCCCGGCCCAGGCGCTGGTGTATGTCGAGCAATGGCCGGACAAAGGCGAAGCGTTGCGCCAGGAGCGGTTGGTGAAGCGGCTGCGCAAGTCGGCCAAGGAGGCGCTGGTGGCCTCCTTCAGCGGCCTTGGGGGTATCAGTCCTTGCGCCGCTTCAGCTGATCCACCAGGGTTGTAGGCAAGCCCTTGATGATCAAGGTCCCCGCCTCTTCGTCATACTCCACCTTGTCGCCCAGCAAGTGCGCCTCGAAGCTGATCGACAGCCCCTCGGCACGCCCGGTGAAGCGGCGGAACTGGTTGAGGGTGCGCTTGTCTGCGGGGATTTCCGGCGACAGGCCGTAATCCTTGTTGCGGATATGATCGTAGAACGCCTTGGGCCGGTCCTCGTCGATCAGGCTGGACAGTTCTTCCAGCGTTACCGGTTCGCCCATTTTGGTCTGGCTAGTCGCGTATTCGACCAGGGTCTGGGTCTTTTCGCGGGCGGACTCTTCGGGCAAGTCTTCGCTCTCGACGAAGTCACTGAAGGCCCTGAGCAGGGTGCGGGTTTCGCCCGGGCCGTCGACGCCTTCCTGGCAGCCGATGAAGTCGCGGAAATAGTCCGAAACCTTTTTGCCGTTCTTGCCCTTGATGAACGAAATGTACTGCTTGGAATTCTTGTTGTTCTTCCACTCCGACAGGTTGATGCGCGCTGCCAGGTGCAACTGGCCAAGGTCAAGGTGGCGCGAAGGGGTCACATCAAGCTCGGCGTTCACCGCCACGCCTTCACTGTGGTGCAGCAGGGCAATCGCCAGGTATTCGGTCATGCCTTGCTGGTAGTGAGTAAAAAGGGTGTGGCCGCCAGTAGACAGGTTGGACTCTTCCATCAGCTTTTGCAGGTGCTCCACCGCCACGCGGCTGAATGCGGTGAAGTCCTTTTCCTCGTCGAGGTACTGCTTCAGCCAGCCGCTCAGCGGATACGCCCCGGACTCACCGTGGAAGAACCCCCAGGCCTTGCCTTGCTTGGCGTTGTAACTATCGTTGAGGTCTGCCAACAGGTTTTCGATGGCGTCGGAAGCCGCCAGCTCGGCGTCGCGGGCGTGCAATACAGCAGGGCTGCCATCGGGCTTTTTGTCGATCAGGTGAACGATGCAATGACGGATTGGCATGGGATTCTCGGCGAGCTGCAAAAGGCGTCAAGTTTACCCTAGACACAAGGTGATGCAGTGGCCGTATGTTGGCAGATATGTCGGTTGTTCGTTTTTTGTTCAGTTTTGCGCGTTTTAGGCTAAAACCCCCGAAAAACCTGCATTAAATCGAAGTGCGCAGCGGATATTTATCCATTCCTGTGGTAGTTTTGCGCGGTCTTGCGCCCCTCGTGTGGCGCAGTGCTGGCAGCGTGCTGTCGTCGTGTCGAACCAAACGTCGATTTACGTATCTACATACGCGATTGGCGCGGCCCTCCACTGTAAGGGGCTGGCCCGATAACGTCGTAGTTCGCTGCATAACCATCGAATTTGATAGGGAAGGAACATCACCATGGCATTGACCAAAGACCAACTGATTGCCGACATCGCCGAATCGATCGCCGCGCCAAAAGCCACCGCTAAAAACGCTCTGGAGCAACTGGGCCAGATCGTTGCCGACCAACTGGAAAACGGCGCTGAAATCACTCTGCCAGGCATCGGCAAGCTGAAAGTCTCCGAGCGTCCTGCCCGTACCGGCCGCAACCCTTCGACTGGCGCTGCCATCGAAATCGCTGCCAAGAAAGTCGTCAAGTTCGTTCCAGCCAAAGTGCTGACCGATGCCATCAACAAGTAATTGTTGAAGCGTTGACAAAAACCGCGCCTGGCTTGCCAGGCGCGGTTTTTTCATGCCTGTAATTTACGCTGGGCGTGCCAGGCCTGGCGCGCGGCGTCGTCATGGAAGCTCCAGGCGACCATGCGGCTCTGTTTCTGCCCCTGGCCCATCTCGATGATGCGTACGGCCTTGGCACCGGCCTTTTTCAACGCAGCGTCTATCCCCGGCAGGTTGCTGACCTTGGACACCAGGCTGGTAAACCACAGCACCCGTTTGGCGTACTGCACGCTTTCGCCAACCAGTTGGGTGACAAAGCGGATTTCGCCGCCTTCGCACCACAATTCATTGTTCTGGCCCCCGAAGTTCAGCACCGGCAGCTTGCGCTTGGGGTCCTGCTTGCCGAGGTTTTTCCACTTGCGCTGGCTGCCGCGGGTGGCTTCCTCGCGCGAGGCATGGAAGGGCGGGTTGCACAGGGTCAGGTCGAAGCGGTCGTCATCCTGCAGCAGGCCGCTGAGGATATGCGCGCGGTTGGCCTGCTGGCGCAGGGTGATGGCCTTGCCCAGGCCATTGGCCTGGACGATGGCCTTGGCCGAGGCCAAGGCCATCGCGTCGATGTCCGAGCCGAGGAAGCGCCAGCGGTAGTCGCTGTAGCCCAGCAGCGGGTAGATGCAGTTGGCACCCACGCCGATATCCAGCGCACGCACCTGTGCGCCTTTGGGCACCTCACCGGCATTGTCGTCGGCCAGCAGGTCGGCGGCCGCGTGGATGTAGTCGGCGCGACCGGGAATGGGTGGGCACAGGTAATCGGCGGGGATGTCCCAGTGCTGGATGCCGTACTGGGCCTTGAGCAGGGCGCGGTTGAACACCCGCACGGCTTCGGGGTTGGCGAAGTCGATGCTGGGTTTGCCGTGGGGGTTGGTGATGGTAAAGCGCGCCAGGTCAGGGTGGGCCTTGATCAGGCTGGGGAAGTCGTAACGGCCCTGGTGGCGGTTGCGCGGGTGCAGGGTGGGTTTGTCTTGGGTCATGCTCGGGTCCGGTGCTGCATGTGCTGGCCAGGCGGCCGCTGTGCGGCCCATTCGCGGCACAAGGCCGCTCCTACAGGATAGCGGCGCCCTTGAAACCGGCGCCGTCCCTGTAGGAGCGGCCTTGTGCCGCGAACGAGGGCGAAGCCCTCGCTGGTCAGATCAGCAGTGTCAAGTTACAGCGCTGCAATCCGCGCATGCTGCTCGGTGAAGTTGGCCAGGGCCTGTTCGGACTCGGCCAGCTTGGCGCGTTCCTTCTCGATCACGGCAGGCGGAGCCTTGTCGACGAAGGCGGCGTTGGACAGCTTGCCGCCTACACGTTGCACTTCGCCTTGCAGACGCTGGATTTCCTTGTTCAGGCGCGCCAGCTCGGCGTCCTTGTCGATCAGGCCGGCCATTGGCACCAGCACTTGCAGGTCACCGACCAGGGCAGTGGCCGACAGCGGCGCTTCGTCGGTATCGCCGAGGACGGTGAACGACTCGACCTTGGCCAGCTTCTTCAGCAGCGCTTCATTTTCGTGCAGGCGGCGCTGGTCGTCGGCATTGGCGTTTTTCAGGAACAGCGGCAGCGGCTTGCCCGGGCCGATGTTCATCTCGGCGCGGATATTGCGCAGGCCGACCATCAGTTCCTTCAGCCACTCGATGTCGCCTTCGGCAGCTGCGTCGATGCGCGCTTCATTGGCCACCGGCCACGGCTGCAGCATGATGGTCTTGCCTTCGATACCGGCCAGCGGCGCGATGCGCTGCCAGATTTCTTCGGTAATGAACGGCATGAACGGGTGCGCCAGGCGCAGCGCCACTTCCAGTACGCGCACCAGGGTGCGACGGGTGCCGCGGGCGCGCTCGACCGGGGCGTTTTCGTCCCACAGGACCGGCTTGGACAGCTCCAGGTACCAGTCGCAGTACTGGTTCCAGATGAACTCGTACAGCGCCTGGCTGGCCAGGTCGAAGCGGAACTGCTCCAGCTGGCGGGTCACTTCGGCTTCGGTGCGCTGCAGCTGCGAAATGATCCAGCGGTCAGCCAACGACAGTTCGTAGGCTTCGCCGTTCTGGCCGCAGTCTTCGCCTTTGTCCAGCACGTAGCGGGCGGCGTTCCAGATCTTGTTGCAGAAGTTGCGGTAGCCTTCGACGCGGCCCATGTCGAACTTGATGTCGCGGCCAGTGGAGGCCAGCGAGCAGAAGGTGAAGCGCAGGGCGTCGGTGCCGTAGCTGGCGATACCTTCGGGGAACTCGGCCTTGGTCTGCTTGGCGATCTTCTCGGCAAGCTTGGGCTGCATCATGCCGCTGGTGCGTTTTTCCAGCAGGGCGTCGAGGGTAATGCCGTCGACGATGTCCAGCGGGTCGAGGACGTTGCCCTTGGACTTGGACATCTTCTGGCCCTGGCCGTCACGCACCAGGCCGTGCACGTACACGGTCTTGAACGGGACTTGCGGGGTGCCGTCTTCGTTCTTGATCAGGTGCATGGTCAGCATGATCATGCGCGCAACCCAGAAGAAGATGATGTCGAAGCCGGTTACCAGTACATCGGTGGAGTGGAACTTCTTGAGGAACTCGGTCTGTTCCGGCCAGCCCAGGGTGGAGAAGGTCCACAGGCCCGAGCTGAACCAGGTGTCGAGTACGTCGTCGTCCTGGCGCAGGGCCACGTCGGCGCCCAGGTTGTGCTTGGCACGCACTTCGGCTTCGTCGCGGCCAACGTAGACCTGGCCGGCCTCGTCGTACCACGCCGGGATGCGGTGGCCCCACCACAGCTGGCGGCTGATGCACCAGTCCTGGATGTCACGCATCCAGGAGAAGTACATGTTCTCGTACTGCTTGGGCACGAACTGGATACGGCCATCTTCAACGGCAGCGATGGCAGGTTCTGCCAGCGGCTTGGTGGAGACGTACCACTGGTCGGTCAGCCACGGCTCGATGACGGTGCCCGAACGGTCGCCTTTCGGCACTTTCAGGGCGTGGTCGTCGATGCTTACCAGCAGGCCCTGGGCGTCCAGGTCGGCAACGATCTGCTTGCGCGCGACGAAGCGGTCGAGGTTGGCGTACTGGGCCGGCAGGCGGGTGTCGACCTGCTCGTTGATACTGCCGTCGAGGTTGAAGGCCTGGGCGCTGGCCAGCACGAAGGCATTCTTGTCGAAGATGTTCAGCAGCGGCAGGTTGTGGCGCTTGCCGACTTCGTAGTCGTTGAAGTCGTGAGCCGGGGTGATCTTCACGCAGCCGGTACCGAACTCGGGGTCGCAGTAGTCGTCGGCGATGATCGGGATGCGGCGGCCAACCAGCGGCAGTTCGACGAACTTGCCGATCAGCGCCTGGTAGCGTTCGTCAGTCGGGTTGACCGCAACGGCCGCGTCACCCAGCAGGGTTTCCGGACGGGTGGTGGCAACCACCAGGTAGTCCAGGCCCTCGGCGGTCTTGGCGCCGTCGGCCAGCGGGTAGCGCAGGTTCCACAGGTGGCCCTTTTCGTCGTGGTTTTCCACTTCGAGGTCGGAGATGGCGGTGTGCAGCTTGGTGTCCCAGTTGACCAAGCGCTTGCCGCGGTAGATCAGGCCGTCTTCGTGCAGGCGCACGAAAGCTTCCTTGACCGCGTCGGACAGGCCGTCATCCATGGTGAAACGCTCGCGGCTCCAGTCTACCGACGAGCCCAGACGGCGGATCTGGCGGCTGATGTTGCCACCGGACTGGTCCTTCCATTCCCAGACTTTTTCCAGGAACTTCTCGCGGCCCAGGTCATGCCGGTTCTGGCCCTTGGCTTCGAGCTGGCGTTCGACCAGCATCTGGGTGGCGATACCGGCGTGGTCGGTACCTGGCTGCCACAGGGTGTCGCGGCCTTGCATGCGGCGGAAACGGATCAGGGCGTCCATGATCGCGTTGTTGAACCCGTGGCCCATGTGCAGGCTGCCGGTCACGTTCGGCGGCGGGATCATGATGGTGTAGGACTCGCCTGCACCTTGTGGGGCGAAATAGTTCTCGGACTCCCAGGTGTTGTACCAGGAAGTTTCGATGGCGTGCGGCTGGTAGGTCTTATCCATGCGCGGCGGGACCCTGTGCATTTATTCGGGAAAGCCGGGAAGTATAACCAAGCTGGGGTGTTGAGGCGACAGCCGCTGGGGCTGCTTTGCAGCCCATTCGCGGCACAAGGCCGCTCCTACAGGGATCGCGGTGCCTGCAGAAGCTGCCTTGTGCTGCGAATGGGCCGCAAAGCGGCCCCGGAATATCACTCGGTACGCTTGATCAAGCGCTCGATCCGCGCATCCAGCCGGCGCTTGATCTCGTTCTCGATATGCGGGGTAAAGTCGTTGATCACGTCCTGCATGATCATCTGCGCCGCTGCGCGCAGCTCGCTTTCCAGGTGCAGCAGGGTGTCCTGCCGGCGTGTCTGTGGGTCTTCTTCGGGCTCGACAGCGATTGGTTCACCATCAGGCGCAGGGTTACCGGCAGGTTCTTCCAGCAGCAACGGGATCTGCTCCACCGTCTCGGTCAGCAGCGGTGGTTGCAGGTCGGCGTCGCCAAGCAGCTGGCGGATCGACTCGAGGTCATCGAGCAGATGGGCGGAGTCGGGCAAAGGGGAGGGCTTGTCCATCGTCGTCAAAGTCGCTGTAAGCGGTGGTCTTGCAGAGCATAGCCCTGTTCACGGTAGAAACGGAATCGCTCACGGGCTGATTGGCGGATGCCAGGCTCTTCCACCACGATTTCGGCCACCCGCACGAACTGGCCGACGAAGCCCGGCACGCCGGCCCCCAGGTTGATCAGCAGGTCGCAGTGATCGCCCGCGTTGTCAGCCAGGCCAAGGGCCACGCCGGCATCGGCATGCAGCTCGGCCAGGTCGTGGGGCACGAAGGCCTCACCCTTGAAGCGCCACAAACGCAGGTCCAGCTCGCTGCGCTGTTCTTCATCCTGGCAATGCAGATAGACCCGGTGGCCGAGGCGCCAGGCCTTTTCGCACAGTTTGCAGGCGAAATCGAGCCGCGCCGACAGCGAGTCGGTGGGCAGGATGTAAAAGTCGACTTTGCTCATGGTGGTAATCGCCGGCCGGAGGTGCGCAAGGCACCACCGGCCTCACGGCGTCAGGCGCCAGCGCGGTCCAGCAGGTACTGGGTCAGCAGGGGCACTGGGCGGCCTGTGGCGCCTTTGTCCTTGCCACCACTGATCCATGCGGTACCGGCGATGTCCATGTGCGCCCAGTTGTAGGCCTTGGCGAAGCGTGACAGGAAGCAGCCTGCGGTGATGGTGCCGGCCTTCGGCCCGCCGATGTTGCCCATGTCGGCGAACGGGCTGTCCAGCTGCTCTTGGTATTCATCGAACAGCGGCAACTGCCAGGCACGGTCGTCGGCGCGCTTGCCAGCGTCGAGCAACTGGCCCACCAGGTCGTCGTTGTTGCCCATCAGGCCGGTGGTGTGGCTGCCCAGGGCGACGATGCAGGCGCCGGTCAGGGTCGCGATGTCGATCACCGCCTGCGGCTTGAAACGCTCGGCGTAGGTCAGGGTGTCGCACAGCACCAGGCGGCCTTCGGCGTCGGTGTTGAGGATTTCGACGGTCTGGCCGCTCATGGTGGTGACGATGTCACCCGGGCGGGTGGCGCCGCCGCTTGGCATGTTCTCGGCACAGGCAAGCAGGCACACCAGGTTGACCGGCAGTTGCAGTTCGAGCACCGCACGCAGGGTGCCGAACACGCTGGCAGCACCGCACATGTCGTACTTCATTTCGTCCATGCCGGCGCCTGGCTTGAGGCTGATGCCGCCGGTATCGAAGGTGATGCCCTTGCCCACCAGCACGAACGGCTTGTCTGCCTTCTTGCCGCCTTGGTAGTTGAGCACGATCAGGCGGGGTGGCTGGTCGCTGCCCTGGCCCACGGCGTAGAACGCGCCCATGCCCAGGTCCTTGATCTTCTTCTCGTCCAGCACCTCGACCTTCAGCGCCTTGTGCGCCTTGCCCAGCTCCTTGGCCTGTTCGGCGAGGAAGCTTGGGTGGCACAGGTTAGGCGGCAGGTTGCCCAGGTCGCGGGTGAAGGCCATGCCGGTGGCAATGGCGCTGGCGTGCTTGACGGCGCGCTCGACCTCGGCCTGGCCGGCCTTGTCGGCCAGCAGGGTGACTTTTTTCAGGGCGCGTGGCTCGACCTTCTGGCTCTTGAAGCGGTCGAACACGTACTCGCCGTCGAGCAGGGTTTCGGCCAGCAGGCGGTATTTGCCGTAGTGTGTATCGCGGTTGTTGACCGCGACATCGTCCAGGGCCAGCACTGCATCGGCGCCATTCAGGCCCTTGAGCACGCCGGCCACGCTGGCGACCAGTTTGCGCCAGGCGCGGTCGCCCAGGGCTTCGTCCTTGCCGCTGCCTACCAGCAGCACGCGCTCGGCTTTCAGGCCCTGCAGGTTCTGCAGCAGCAGGGTCTGGCCTGGCTTGCCAGCCAGGTCGCCGCGCTTGAGCACAGCGCTGATGGCACCTTCGCTGGCCAGGTCGACAGCCTTGGCAACAGTGCCGAGCTTGCGGTTTTCACCTACCGGAATGACCAGGGTGGCGGTTTTTACGGATGCAGCAGCTACGCTTTTTACAACCAGTTCCATGTCAGGGTCCCCGAATGATCGATACGAATGGCGCTGTGTATTCCAGCGCTCTGGACGGGCCTGGCGGCGGAGTCGCGCGCCAGCGGAAAAGCTGCCAGTTTGAGCCTGCGGCAAGCGTGCTGACAACCCCGTTATGCGCCTTCATGCGCGGCCAAGTGACAGGCGCGGTCAATCACAGGATAATGCGCGCACTTTACATGGAGGTTCGCCTTTGGCGAACCGGCATTGGTCTTGGCTGTACTAAGTCATTGTTTGGCGCCATTGCATGGCAGTCCGCCCTGACAACCCAGGAGTGTCTGGTTTGATCGTCTTTCGTTATCTGTCCCGCGAGGTCCTGGTGACCTTGAGCGCCGTCAGCGCTGTGCTGCTGGTGATCATCATGAGCGGGCGCTTCATCAAGTATCTGGCCCAGGCGGCCCAGGGCGTGCTCGACCCGGGCGTGCTGTTCCTGATCATGGGCTTCCGGCTGCCGGGTTTCCTGCAACTGATCCTGCCTCTGGGGCTGTTCCTCGGCATTCTCCTGGCGTACGGGCGGCTGTACCTGGAAAGCGAGATGACCGTGCTGTCCGCAACCGGTATGAGCCAGCAGCGCCTGTTGGGGCTGACCATGGTACCGGCGGCGCTGGTCGCCCTGCTGGTGGCCTGGCTGAGCCTGAGCCTTGCGCCGTTGGGCGTTGCCCAGGTGCAGCAGATCATTGCCCAGCAGGACACGCTGACCGAGTTCGACACCTTGGTGCCGGGCCGCTTCCAGACCTTGCGTGACGGTTCGCGGGTGACCTACACCGAGCAGCTGTCGGACGACCGCGTCAACCTGGCCGGGGTGTTCATCTCCGAGAAGCGCTTCAGCCAGGACAAGACCAAGGACCGCGCCCCATCGGTACTGGTCGCTGAAAAAGGTCACCAGGAGATCCAGGCCGACGGCAACCGCTACCTGGTGCTGGAAAACGGCTATCGCTATGACGGTAACCCGGGCCAGGCCGATTACCGCGCGATCAAGTACGACACTTATGGTGTGCTGCTGCCCAAACCGGAAGTCGCCGAGGAAGTCACCGAGCGCGAGGCCATCCCCACTTCCGAGCTGATCGGCAAGAAGGGCCTGCGAGAGCGTGCCGAGCTGCAATGGCGGCTGTCGCTGCCGATCCTGGTATTCGTCGTGACCCTGCTGGCGGTACCGCTGTCCCGGGTCAACCCCCGCCAGGGCCGCTTCCTCAAGCTGCTGCCGGCAATTCTCTTGTACATGGCCTACCTGACAATGCTGATTTCCGTACGCGGCGCCCTCGAGAAGGGCAAATTGCCGATTGGCCTGGGCATGTGGTGGGTCCACGGCCTGTTCCTGCTGATCGGCCTCGGCCTGTTGTACTGGGAACCGATGCGCCTCAAGCGCGCCGCCCGTCGTGCGGAGGTGGCCCATGGGTAAGCTGGACCGCTACATCGGCCAGAGCGTACTGCTGGCCATCCTGGCTGTGCTGGGCATCATCCTCGGCCTGGCCTCGCTGTTCGCCTTCATCGACGAGATGAGCGACCTGAGTGACACCTACACGGTGATGGAGGCTGGCAACTTCGTCATGCTCACCGCACCTCGGCGGCTGTACGACATGCTGCCGATGGCCGCCCTGATCGGCTGCCTGATCGGCCTGGGCAGCCTGGCCAGCAGCAGCGAACTGACCATCATGCGTGCGGCCGGGGTGTCCATCGGCCGCATCGTCTGGGCGGTGATGAAGCCGATGCTGGTGCTGATGCTGGTCGGCCTGCTGATTGGCGAATACGTGGCGCCGGTGACCGAGAACAAGGCCCAGGCCGACCGTTCCCTGGCCCAGGGCGGTGGTGAGGCGCAAAGCTCCAAGCGCGGCATGTGGCACCGACAGGGTGAAGAATACGTGCACATCAACGCCGTGCAGCCCAACGGCCTGTTGCTGGGTGTGACCCGTTACCGATTCGACAGCGAGCGCAAGATCGTTACTTCGAGCTTCGCCCGCCGCGCGCAGTACCAGAGCGACCACTGGTTGCTCGCCGACGTGCGTACCACCTACTTCCGTGGCGACCACACTGAAGTCGTCAGCGCACCGCAGGAGCGCTGGGATGTCTCGCTCACGCCAGAACTGCTCAATACGGTAATCCTGGCGCCGGAGTCGCTGTCCATTACCGGGTTGTGGGATTACATCCACTACTTGTCCGACCAGGGCCTGAACAATGCCCGTTACTGGTTGGCGTTCTGGACCAAGGTGCTGCAGCCGATGGTCACCGCGGCGCTGGTGCTGATGGCGATTTCCTTCATCTTCGGCCCGCTGCGCTCGGTAACCCTCGGCCAGCGCGTGTTCACCGGTGTGCTGGTGGGTTTCGTGTTCCGCATCGCCCAGGACCTGTTGGGGCCTTCGAGCCAGGTGTTCGGCTTCCCGCCGCTGCTGGCGGTGGTGATCCCGGCGGGGATCTGCGCCTTGGCCGGTGTCTGGCTGTTGCGTCGGGCAGGATAGTGGCCTGAGTTGTACAAAAAAGCCGACCTCAGTGTCGGCTTTTTCATGGGTGTTGCCTGTTCAGGCCTCTTCGCGGGTAAAACCGCGAAGAGGCCTGAACAGGCAACACAACGCTCGGATCATTTCTTCTGCTTCGGCACCCGCACCAGCTGGCTTTCCGAATAGATGTCATGCCAGCCACGCTTTCGCTTGTCGATCAACACCCAGAAAAAACCCAGCCCCAGACACAGCCATGAGGCAATCGATACCACGAAGCGCAATAACGCCTGCCATAGGCTGATGGCAGAACCATCGGCATTCTGCACGCGCACGCCCCACACCTGCATACCCAGCGTCTGCCCGCCATGGGTCCAGAACTTGGCAAAGAAGCCGAACAAGGCGAACAGCAGTACCGTCGACAATAGCGGGTCGCCATCCAGTGCGCCGGCTTCGGTCAGCTCTCGCATGCGCGCTTCGCCGATGATCGCCATCTGGATCAGCTTGTAGGCACCGGCTGTCACGATCAGTAGCGCAGTACATAGCAGGAAGTCATAGAACATTGCGGCCAGTCGTCGGCCCAGGCCAGCAGCGGGGAAGTCGCCCTGAGGGATAAGGTGGGGCTTGGGCATCGCTCGGCAACTCCAGGGGAAAAAGCTCATTCTATGGAATCGCAAGCAAAAAAAAGCCCCTGCGCGTCAACGCCGGGGCTCTTTTTTAGAAGTATCAGGCTTCAGCCTGGACTTCGTCAGCCTGCATGCCTTTTTGGCCTTGCACAGCAACGAAGGTCACTTTCTGGCCTTCTTTCAGGCTCTTGAAGCCGTTGCCCTGGATGGCGCGGAAGTGCACGAACAGATCCGGACCGCTTTCTGGGGTGATGAAACCGTAACCTTTTTCGTCATTGAACCACTTGACGGTACCGTTCTGACGCTCAGCCATTGTCTTATTTCCTATGAAACTTAAATTTTGATGACAGTTTCTTCTGCATTGTTTGTAAGCAAAAGATTACTGGGCTGGGTTGCAGGAAAGTAAGAGACGTCGAACGGGTTGTAGCAGATTGCGGCTACTGGCCCAGGTCACGAACTGTTGCGACCCATGCAAACACAGTGCACTGACTCTACGACAACTCCCGAGCGAAAAACAAGCCCTTGGTCGAATGGAAAATCGGCCGCTTGCCGATAACCGACCAATTTGTCGGAAACGGCATGGCGCCTGGCCTGGCGCCATGTTCAAAAGTTATTGGGCAGGTTCGAAAACGAATATGTCGAACCTGGCCATAATCTTCACAAAGCCGTTTCAACCACGGTAGTAACGTTGCGCCACGAAAGGCATTTTGCTGACTTTCAAGGCAACCTTCTTGCCGCGCACCACGGCAAACAGTGCGGTGTCGAGTGCAGCATGTTCACTATCGATATAACCCATTGCAACAGGTGCGCCGAGTGTCGGGCCAAAGCCGCCGCTGCACACTTTACCTACCGGCTTATCGTTCGCATCGACAATATCCGCGCCTTCACGTACTGGCGTGCGCTCCTGCGGCAACAGGCCGACACGTTTGCGCGCCACACCATCGCGCTGGTGGGCAAAGATCGCTTCGGCACCGGGGAAGCCGGCCGCACGTGCACCGTCGGCACGGCGCACCTTGGAAATCGCCCACAGCAGGCTGGCTTCGATCGGGGTGGTCTCGGTATTCATGTCATGGCCATACAGGCACAGGCCGGCTTCCAGGCGCAGCGAGTCGCGTGCGCCCAGGCCGATAGGCTGTACTTCGGGCTCGGCCAGCAGGCGGCGGGCCAAGGCTTCGGCGGCCTGGACCGGTACCGAAATCTCGTAGCCGTCTTCGCCGGTGTAGCCTGAGCGGCTGACGAAGCAGTCTTCACCCAGCAGTTTTACCGGCCGGAACTGCATGAAGGTCATGCCGCCCACTTCCGGGGCCAGGCGCTCCAGTACCTTGACCGCTGCCGGCCCTTGCAGGGCAAGCAGGGCACGTTGTTCGAACAGCGGCTGCACCTCGCAACGGCTACCGATGTGCGTTTGAAGGTGAGCCAGGTCCTGGTCCTTGCAGGCGGCGTTGACCACCAGGAACAGGGTGTCGTCGCCCAGGTTGGCAACCATCAGGTCGTCAAGGATGCCGCCTTGTTCATTGGTGAACATGGCATAGCGCTGCATGCCCACCGGCAGGTCGATGATATCCACCGGTACCAGGCTTTCCAGGGCCTTGGCGGCATCGGCACCGCGCAGGATGATCTGGCCCATGTGCGAGACATCGAACAGGCCGGCCTGCTCGCGAGTGTGCAGGTGTTCCTTGAGCACGCCCAGCGGGTACTGCACCGGCATGTCGTAGCCGGCAAACGGCACCATGCGCGCACCCAGTTCCTGGTGCAGGGCGTGCAGTGGGGTCTTGAGCAGTGTTTCGGACATCGGTGACTCCTTGGTTTTATTGTTGGGTCAACATTCGATGATGTTGACGGCAAGACCGCCGCGGGCGGTCTCCTTGTATTTGCTTTTCATGTCGGCGCCGGTCTGGCGCATGGTGCGGATGACCTTGTCGAGCGACACGAAGTGCTGCCCGTCGCCGCGCAAGGCCATGCGCACCGCGTTGATCGCCTTCACCGAGCCCATGGCGTTGCGCTCGATGCAGGGCACCTGGACCAGCCCGCCGATCGGGTCGCAGGTCAGGCCCAGGTTGTGTTCCATGCCGATTTCGGCAGCGTTTTCCACCTGCTGCACGCTGCCGCCCATCACTTCGCACAGCGCGCCGGCGGCCATGGAACAGGCCACGCCGACTTCACCCTGGCAGCCCACTTCGGCGCCGGAGATGGAGGCGTTCTCTTTGTACAGGATGCCGATCGCCGCGGCGGTGAGCAGAAAACGCACCACCCCGTCGTCGCTGGCGCCCGGCACGAAGCGCATGTAGTAGTGCATCACCGCCGGGACGATGCCCGCCGCGCCGTTGGTGGGTGCGGTAACCACACGCCCGCCATTGGCGTTTTCCTCGTTCACTGCCAAGGCGTAGAGGTTGACCCAGTCGAGCACCGACAACGCATCGCGCAGGCTGGCTTCCGGGTGGCGGCTCAGCTGGCGATACAGGGCTGGCGCCCGCCGCTTGACCTTGAGCCCGCCCGGCAGGATGCCTTCATGCTGGCAGCCGGCTTCGACGCAATCCTGCATCACCTGCCAGATACGCAGCAGCCCGGCGCGGGTCTCCGCCTCCGGGCGCCAGGCGGCCTCGTTGGCCAGCATCACCTGGCTTACCGACAGGTTTTGCGTGGTGCAGTGGCCAAGCAGTTCCTTGGCGGTCTTGAACGGGTAGGGCAGCACTGTGCTGTCCTCGACGATACGGTCGTGACCGGCGGCATCCTCGTCGACCACGAAACCACCGCCCACCGAGTAGTATTCGCGGCTGCGGATTTGCAGGCCGGCGTCGTCGAAGGCGCGGAAGATCATGCCGTTGGGGTGGTAGTCCAGCGGCTTGCGGATCATTGCCAGGTGCTGCTTTTCGATGAACGCAATGCGCTGTTCGCCCAGCAGGTTGATGTGGCCGCTGTCGCGGATGGCTTGCAGGCGGCCTGGGATGGAGCCGGTGTCGACGGTGTCGGGGTGTTCACCTTCAAGGCCTAGCAGTACGGCCTTGTCACTGCCGTGGCCCTTGCCGGTGGCGCCCAGGGAGCCATACAGCTCGGCCTTGACGCTAACCGTGCTGGGCAGCAGTCCGTCGCGGCGCAGGCCTTCGGCAAAACGTGCGGCAGCACGCATCGGGCCGACCGTATGGGAGCTGGAGGGGCCGATGCCGATCTTGAACAGGTCGAAGACGCTCAGTGACATGGTGGTTCCTCCAGCCAGGAAAATTAGGCGGACGGTGAACCCTGTGGGAGCGGGCGTGCCCGCGAATGCGTCGGTGAAGGCATCATCGCATTCGCGGGCGCGCCCGCTCCCACAGAGGTCCACACCTCAAGTCAGGTAGCGGGCCTGAGCGCAATCAGGCGTCCTGATAGCTCTCGATCGACGGGCAGGCGCACACCAGGTTGCGGTCGCCGAACACGTTGTCGACCCGGCCGACCGGCGGCCAGTACTTGCTTTCCACCAGGCTTGGCAGCGGGTAGACCGCCTGCTCGCGGCTGTAGCCGTGGGCCCACTCGCCAACCAGCTCGGCCGCCGTGTGCGGGGCGTTCTTCAGCGGGTTGTCGTCCTTGTCCAGGCTACCGCTTTCGACCGCACGGATTTCTTCGCGGATCTGGATCATCGCGTCGCAGAAGCGGTCCAGTTCTTCCTTGGCCTCGCTTTCGGTCGGTTCGATCATCAGCGTGCCGGCCACCGGGAAGGACATGGTCGGGGCGTGGAAACCGAAGTCGATCAGGCGCTTGGCCACGTCGTCGACGCTAATGCCGCTGGTGTCTTTCAGTGGGCGCAGGTCGAGGATGCACTCGTGGGCCACCAGGCCATTGCCACCGGTATACAGAACAGGATAGTGCTCTTCCAGGCGGCGGGCGATGTAGTTGGCGTTGAGGATCGCCATCTGCGAAGCACGCTTGAGGCCGGCACCGCCCATCATGCGGATGTACATCCAGGTGATCGGCAGGATGCTGGCGCTGCCGAACGGTGCGGCGCACACCGCCCCTTCGGTGTTTTCCAGCTGCGCATGGCCTGGCAGGAACGGCGCCAGGTGCGACTTGACGCCAATCGGGCCAACGCCCGGGCCGCCGCCACCGTGCGGGATGCAGAAGGTCTTGTGCAGGTTCAGGTGCGATACGTCGCCGCCGAACTTGCCCGGCGCGCACAGGCCGACCATGGCGTTCATGTTGGCGCCGTCGATGTACACCTGGCCACCGTTGTCGTGGATGATCGCGCAGATTTCGCCGATCGCTTCCTCGAACACACCGTGGGTCGACGGGTAGGTGATCATGATCGCGGCCAGGCGTTCGCGGTGCTCGATGGCCTTGGCGCGCAGGTCCTCGACATCGACGTTGCCGCGGGCGTCACAGGCGGTGACGACTACGCGCATGCCAGCCATGTGTGCGGTGGCCGGGTTGGTGCCGTGGGCCGACGACGGGATCAGGCAGATGTCGCGGTGGCTTTCGCCACGGCTGCGGTGGTAGGCGCGGATGGCCAGCAGGCCTGCGTACTCGCCTTGGGAGCCGGCGTTGGGCTGCAGCGACACGGCGTCATAGCCGGTGGCGGCGCACAGCATGGCTTCCAGCTCGGTGGTCATCTGCAGGTAGCCCTGGCTCTGCGCGGCCGGGGCGAACGGGTGCAGGTTGCCGAACTCGGCCCAGGTAACCGGGATCATTTCACTGGCCGCGTTCAGCTTCATGGTGCACGAGCCCAGCGGGATCATGCTGCGGTCCAGTGCCAGGTCCTTGTCGGCCAGGCGGCGCAGGTAGCGCATCAGCTCGGTTTCGCTGTGGTAACGGTTGAACACCGGGTGTTCGAGGATGGCCGACTGGCGCAGCAGGGCGGCAGGCAGCAGCGAACCGGTGCTGGCGGCCAGGGCGGCGAAGTCAGGCTGGGCCTTGTCGTCACCGAACAGCTGCCACAGGGATTCAACGTCAGCCTGGCTGCTGGTTTCGTCCAGCGACAGGCCCACGTGGGCGGCATCGATCTGGCGCAGGTTGATGCCCTGGGCGCGTGCCTTGTCATGCAGGGTTGCGGTGGCAGTGCCAGTAGCCAGGGTCAGGGTGTCGAAGGCGCTGGCGCCCACTACCTGTACGCCCAGCGTCTTCAGGCCGGCGGCCAGGATCGCGGTCAGTGCATGGGTGCGTTCGGCAATGCGCTTGAGGCCGGCCGGGCCGTGGTAAACGGCGAACATGCTGGCGATGTTGGCCAGCAGCACCTGGGCGGTGCAGATGTTGCTGGTGGCCTTTTCGCGGCGGATGTGCTGCTCGCGGGTCTGCATGGCCAGGCGCAGGGCGGTCTTGCCGAAGCGGTCGATCGATACGCCGACCAGGCGGCCCGGCATGTCGCGCTTGAACGCGTCCCGGGTGGCGAAGTAAGCCGCGTGCGGGCCACCGAAGCCCAGTGGTACGCCAAAACGCTGGGCGCTGCCGATGGCCACGTCGGCATCAAACTCGCCCGGTGGGGTCAGCAGGGTCAGGGCCAGCAGGTCGGCCGCGACGGCGACCAGCGCGTTGGCGGCGTGGAAGCGCTGTACCACTTCACGGTAGTCAAACACTTCACCGTTGCTGGCGGGGTATTGCAGCAGGGCGCCGAAGAAGGCACTGACATCGCCCAGCTCACGCTCGTCGCCGACCACCACCTCGATACCCAGCGGCTCGGCACGGGTGCGCAGCACGTCGAGGGTTTGCGGGTGGCAGTGCACGGAGGCGAAGAAGGCGTGGCTGGCCTTGTTCTTCGACAGGCGCTTGCAGAAGGTCATGGCCTCGGCCGCAGCAGTGGCTTCGTCGAGCAGGGAGGCGTTGGCGATCGGCAGGCCGGTCAGGTCGCTGATCAGGGTCTGGAAGTTCAGCAGCGCTTCCAGGCGGCCTTGGGAAATTTCTGGCTGGTACGGTGTGTAGGCGGTGTACCAGGCCGGGTTTTCCAGCAGGTTGCGCAGGATCGGCGCCGGGGTGTGGGTGTTGTAGTAGCCCTGGCCGATGTAGCTTTTGAACAGCTGGTTCTTGCCGGCGATGGCCTTGAGCGCGGCGAGCGCGTCGGCTTCGCTCTGGCCGTCGTGCGAGCCCAATACGCTGGTGCCCTTGATGCTGTCTGGGATGACTGCGGCCGTCATGGCGTCCAGCGAGTCGAAGCCCAGGGCGGCGAGCATGGCCTGCTCGTCAGCGGCGCGAGGGCCGATGTGGCGGGCGATGAATTCGTTGGCTGTGCTGAGGTTGATGGTCATGGCGGGGTTCCTCAGGCGTCGTCGTTGGCTTTGATCAGGCGGTCGTACGCGTCCTGGTCGAGCAGGGCGGTGACTTCGCTCATGTCGGCCGGGTTGAAGCGGAAGAACCAGCCTTCCCCCATCGGGTCTTCGTTGACCAGTTCAGGGCTGCTTTCGAGCTGGCCGTTGACCTCGACCACTTCGCCGGTCAGCGGCATGTACACGCCGCTGGCGGCCTTGACCGACTCGACGGTGGACGCTTCGCTACCTTTCTCATACTGCTGCAACTCGGGCAGTTGCACGAAAACCACATCGCCAAGGGCGTTCTGGGCGTAGGCAGTGATGCCCACGGTGACGCTGCCATCGGCTTCGACGCGCAGCCATTCGTGATCTTCAGTGAAACGCAACTCGCTCATGGGGAATCCTCGGGAAGCAGGGCGTTGGGCGCGGTGGCTCCGCGCTCTTGGGTTGGGATTCCCTAAGCAATAATGCGGCCAATCATAATAAATCCTTTTAAATCAACAACTTATCTAATTAATGCAATCCATTTGTCATTTTTGTGGAATGAAAACGCTACAGTTAGCGAGGAGGAGGAATGGGTTTTGGGATCAAACCCTTGTGCAGGCGCATTCGAATGCGTGTGTATCGATTTCAATCCGATGTATTGAAATCGATACAGGTGGGGTTGTCGGGATTCAACCTCCAGTAAGGAAGGGCAATGCCAGGTACAACTTGATCACGATCACATTGATGATGTCGATGAAGAACGCGCCCACCATCGGCACTACCAGGAAAGCAATGTGCGAGGCGCCGTAGCGCTGGGTCACCGCCTGCATGTTGGCGATGGCCGTCGGCGTTGCCCCCAGGCCGAAGCCGCAGTGCCCGGCAGCCAGTACTGCCGCATCGTAGTTGCGGCCCATCACCCGGAACGTCACGAAGATCGCGAACAGTGCCATGACCAGTGTTTGCGCGGCCAGCAATATAAAGAAGGGTAAGGCCAGTGCGGCCAGGTCCCACAACTTCAGCGACATCAAGGCAATGGCCAGGAACAGGGACAAACTGACATTGCCCAAGACCGAAACTTCCCGCTCGAATACACGGTAGAAGCCGAATGCGGAAAGAACGTTGCGCAACAGCACGCCGACGAACAATACGCACACGAAGGTCGGTAATTCAAATGCAGTGCTTTTCAATAAACCGTGAAGGAGGGTGCCCGCCAGCAAGCTGACGGCAATCAGGGCCAAGGTTTCGATGAATGAAGATGATGTAATCAGGCGCTCTTTATTCGGCTGCTCAAAGCCTTTTGGCAGTTGGGGGGCTTCTTCTTCGCTGCCGTGCGTCTTTACCCGCTTGATCAGCAGCCTGGCAACCGGGCCGCCAATAAGGCCGCCCAATACCAGGCCGAAAGTGGCAGAGGCCATCGCCAGTTCGGAGGCCGAAGGCAGGCCAAATTTTTCAGTGAACGTCGCGCCCCAGGCGGCGCCTGTGCCGTGGCCACCGGAGAGGCTGATCGAACCGGCCAGTAGGCCCATCAACGGGTCGAGCCCCAAGGCCGTTGCCAGGCCGATGCCCATGGCGTTCTGCACCAGGAGCAAGCCAGTCACCACCAGCAGGAACACGGCGACCACACGCCCGCCTTTCTTCAGGCTGGCGAAGTCTGCACTCAAACCGATGGTGGCGAAGAACGCCAGCATCAACGGGGTTTGCAATGAGGTATCAAACTGGACCTGTATATCGAAGCTGCGTAATGCCAAGAGTGCCAAGGCAACGACCAATCCGCCTGCAACAGGTTCCGGGATATTGTAAACGCGCAGGAAACCAATGCGCGCGACCAGCCCGCGCCCCAGTAGCAGTACTAAAGAGGCGGCTACAAGTGTCCCGTAAAAATCGAGTTCAAACATCAAGGTACTCTTCGTTCAAGGTGACATGCGAAATTACGATGTCACCATTCTACGGCGAGCACTCCAGTCAATTGCGGCTACACGGCTAGGAAAAGTCTGAATGAGCTGTCGGTTTTGACGACACGCATCAAAGTTTCCCGGGTATTCCATATTTACGCAGCCGCTGGGCAATAGCGGTATGCGAAGTTTGCAAGCGCCCGGCCAGCTGCCGCGTCGACGGGTAACTGGCATACAGGCGCTGTAACAGTTCCCGCTCGAAATCACCCACGGCCTGTTCCAGGCTGGCCACTTCGCCGTCCTGCCCGCGGGCCACCGAGGTGCCAGCAATGTCCAGGTCGCCGATATCCACCAGGTTGCCCTCGCAGATGGCTGCAGCGCGGAAAATCACGTTCTGTAGCTGGCGCACGTTGCCCGGCCAAGGGTTGGCCAGCAGTGCAGAGTGGGTGGCGGGGGTCAGCCGGCAGGCTGGGCGCTGGATCTGTGTGCAGGCTTGCTGCATGAAGAAGTGCGCCAGCATCAGGATGTCCTGGCCCCTGTCGCGCAAGGGCGGTACCTGCAGGTTGAGCACGTTGAGGCGGTAGAACAGGTCTTCGCGGAAGCTGCCTTCGGCGACCATGCGCTCCAGGTCGCGGTGGGTGGCGCTGATGATGCGCACATCCACCTTCACTTCGCGGTCGCCGCCCACCCGACGGAAGCTGCCATCGCTTAGAAAACGCAGCAGCTTGGCCTGCAAATACGGTGACATTTCGCCAATTTCATCAAGGAACACCGTGCCCTGGTTGGCCAGCTCCATCAGCCCAGGCTTGCCACCGCGTTGCGCGCCGGTGAAGGCGCCAGGGGCGTAACCGAACAACTCGCTCTCGGCCAGGCTTTCGGGCAGTGCGGCACAGTTCAGCGCCAGGAATGGTGCCGCATGGCGGCTGCTGATGGCATGGCAGGCGCGGGCCACCAGCTCTTTACCGGTGCCGGTTTCGCCATGCACCAGCAGCGGTGCATCGAGCGCCGCCACGCGCAGGGCCCGGGCCTTGAGGGTGCGGATGGCGGGCGACTCGCCGAGCAGGGCATCGAAGCCTTCGGCGTGGTCGTGGTGCAGGGCCGACAGGCGTTCGCCCATGCGCGTCGGGGGGTACAGCGTCAGCAGGCCACCGGCGTTGGTGATCGGCATGGCGTCCAGCAGCAGGCTCTGGCCGTTGAGCTGCATCTCGCGCATGGGCAGGTGGAAGTTGTTGTCCAGCAGCGCTTGCAGCAGCGCGGGGTCGCCGAACAGTTCACCCACCGAGCGCCCGGCGGATTCGCGGCCGCACAGGGCGATCAGCGCCGGGTTGGCCAGCAGCACCAGGCCTGCGCTGTCCACTGCCAGCACCGGGTCGCTCATCGCTGCCAGCAGGGCATCGAGCTGCAGGTGACGACGCTGGCCTGGGAGGATGTCGACCACGTCCACCGATTGCACGCCCTGCACCTCGAACAGTGCATCATGCAGTTCTTCGAGCACGGCGGGGCTGAGGGTGGGGGCGTCGATGTAGACGTTCGGCGGGACCATCTCCACGGCGTCCAGGTTGAGGTGGCGGGCACCGAGCAGGGCGAGGACTTCCTGGGTGATGCCGACGCGGTCGATGAAGCTGACGTGGATGCGCATGAGGAGGCGAAAGGTGGTGGCCGGGGAGGGCGGTAGTATGCCTTAACATTGCCGGGGCCGCTTTGCAGCCCCATCGCGACACAAGGCCGCTCCCACAAAGTTTATGCATTCTCCTGTAGGAGCGGCCTTGTGCCGCGAATGGGCTGCAAAGCAGCCCCAAAATTCTGAAATCACTCCAGATGTTCAGGCTTGATCGAGTCGCCCGACTTCACATCCAGTTTGGCGCGGATATCTTCGAACATCGCGTCGTAGATCTTGTGCGGTGAGCCAAGGGTTTCGAATTTCTTGGGCGGGGCGAGGTGGGCCTGGGCCTTGCGGCTCATCACCATCAAGAAACTGGGCAGCACCTGGTCCTTGGGCAGAAAGAACTTTTCATCAATCGTCTTGCCTTCGATGCTGCCATGCATATGGAACTGTATGCCGCGGCCTTCCTTGGGATCTTGCGTCGCTTCGTACTCGATGTTGAGGTCGTAACTGTGGTCGGTGCTGTTCAGCGCAGTGCGCTCGATATGCACGTGACCGGGTTGAAACTGAGCCATGGCGAATCCTCCCGGAGGTCGAAAACGGCGGGCGCCAGGCACCCGCCAACTGCATTCAACGGTAGCTGATCCCAGGCTTCTCGGTGGAAACCCGTGTGCCGGCAGTACCTTTGACAATGTCTTCAATGTTTTCCAGCGAACTGATCACCGCCACCTTGCCGGTGTTGCGGGCAAAGTCACTGGCAGCTTGCACTTTCGGCCCCATGGAACCGGCGGCGAAGCCGAGGCGTTCGAGTTCGTCCGGGTGGGCCTGGGCAATGGCTTTTTGCGTCGGCTTGCCCCAGTCAATGTAGGCTGCATCGACGTCAGTGGCGATGATCAGAAGGTCGGCTTCCAATTGCTCTGCCAGCAGTGCCGAGCACAGGTCCTTGTCGATGACCGCTTCGATACCTTTGAGCTTGCGGTTTTCATCGTACATGGTGGGGATGCCACCACCGCCTGCGCAAATCACGATGCTGTTCTTTTCCAGCAGCCACTTGATCGGGCGGATTTCGAAGATGCGCTTGGGTTTCGGGCTGGCCACCACACGACGGTACTTGTCGCCATCGGCCTTGACCACCCAGCCTTTCTCTTTGGCCAGGCGCTCGGCCTCTTCCTTGCTGTAGACCGGGCCGATGAACTTGGTCGGGTCCTTGAAGGCGGGGTCGTTGGCGTCCACTTCCACCTGGGTGAGCAGGGTGGCGAACGGCACCTCGAAAGCCAGCAGGTTGCCCAGTTCCTGTTCGATCATGTAGCCGATCATGCCTTCGGTTTCTGCACCCAGCACGTCCAGTGGGTAAGCCTCGTCAGGCTTGTAGGACAGGGCCTGAAGCGACAGCAGCCCGACTTGCGGACCGTTGCCGTGGGCGATGACCAGTTCGTTGCCAGGGTGAATCTTGGCGATCTGTTCGGTGGCGGTGCGGATATTGGCGCGCTGGTTGTCAGCGGTCATGGGCTCGCCGCGACGCAGCAGGGCGTTGCCGCCCAATGCAACAACGATACGCATGGGGAATGTCCTTTACGCAGATGGGGTGAGCGCCTCGATCCTTTGTGGGAGCTGGCTTGCCGGCATCGCCGGAAGCCAGCTCCCACAGGAGCGAAGTGATTGTCAGAGGTCAGCCAGGGTCGATACCAGGATTGCCTTGATGGTGTGCATGCGGTTTTCCGCCTGCTCGAAGGCGATGCAGGCCGGCGACTCGAACACGTCGTCAGTCACTTCGATGCCGTTGGCCAGGTCCGGGTACTGTTCGGCGATCTGCTTGCCGACCTTGGTGTCGGAGTTATGGAACGCTGGCAGGCAGTGCATGAACTTGGTCCGTGGGTTGCCAGTGGACTTCATCAGCTCGGCATTCACCTGGTAAGGCTTGAGCTGCTTGATGCGCTCACCCCAGGCTTCGATCGGCTCGCCCATCGAAACCCACACGTCGGTATGAACAAAGTCCACACCCTTGACCGCCGCTTTCGGGTCTTCGGTGAGGGTGATGCGGGCGCCGCTTTCCTCAGCGTACTTCTTGCAGCGCTCGACCAGGTCGTCATGCGGCCACAGTGCCTTGGGCGCAGCAATGCGCACATCCATGCCGAGCTTGGCGCCTATCAGCAGCAGCGAGTTACCCATGTTGTTGCGGGCGTCGCCCAGGTAGGCGTAGCTGATGTCGTGCAGCGGCTTGTCGCTGTTCTCGCGCATGGTCAGCACGTCAGCGATCATCTGGGTGGGGTGGTACTCATCGGTCAGGCCGTTGAACACCGGTACGCCGGCAAACTTGGCCAGCTCTTCGACGATTTCCTGCTTGAAACCGCGGTACTCGATGGCGTCGTACATGCGCCCGAGCACGCGGGCGGTGTCCTTCATGCTCTCTTTGTGGCCGATCTGCGAAGAGTTGGGGTCGATGTAGGTAACGTTCGCGCCCTGGTCGTAAGCCGCCACTTCGAAGGCGCAGCGGGTACGGGTGGAGGTTTTTTCGAAGATCAGCGCGATGTTGTTGCCCTTCAGGTGCTGCTGCTCGGTGCCAGTGTACTTGGCACGCTTGAGGTCGCGGGACAGGTCCAGCAGGTAGCGCAGCTCACGGTTGGTGTGGTGTTCCAGGCTGAGCAGGTTGCGGTTGTGAATGTTGAACGCCATGATTGCTTCTCCTTGAGTCCGGTAGTGTCCCGGCCGGCACTTTGTGGGCGCGGCCGGGTGCAATGGTCGTTAGTAGTCGATCGGGTCACGCACAATCGGGCAGGTCATGCAGTGGCCGCCGCCCCGGCCCCGGCCCAGTTCGCCGGCGCTGATGGTGATGACCTCGATGCCGGCCTTGCGCAGCAGGGTGTTGGTGTAAGTGTTGCGGTCATAACCGATGACCACGCCCGGCTCGATGGCCACCACGTTGTTGCCGTCATCCCATTGTTCGCGCTCGGCGGCAAAGCTGTTGCCGCCGGTCTCGACCACGCGCAGTTTGTCTTTGTTGCCCAGCAACTGTTCGGATACCACCTCGAGGAACGAGGCATCCTGCGGCGCGATGTTCATGCCATAGGGCTTGCTGGAGTCTGGGGTGATGATGAATGGCTTGATCTCTTTCACCACCTCCGGGAATACCGTTACCAGGTCGCGGTCGCAGAAGCTGAACACGGTGTCCAGGTGCATCGCCGCGCGGGATTTCGGCAGGCCGGCGACGATGATTTTTTCGGCCGCGCCTTTCTCGAACAGGTTCTGAGCGAGTTGGCCGATGGCATGGCGCGAGGTGCGCTCGCCCATGCCGATCAGCACGATGCCCTTGCCGACCGGCATCACGTCGCCGCCCTCGAGGGTGGCGTTGCCGTGATCCTTGTCCGGGTCGCCATACCAGACCTGGAAGTCAGCACCGGTGAATTCCTTGTGGAACTTGTAAATGGCTGTGGTCAGCAGGGTTTCCTGGCGTCGCGCAGGCCAGTACATCGGGTTGAGCGTCACGCCACCGTAGATCCAGCAGGTGGTGTCGCGGGTGAACTGGGTGTTGGGCAGCGGCGGCAGAATGAAGCTGGAGTGGCCCAGGTACTTGTTGTACATCTTGATCACTTCGGCGCCTTCGCTTACTGGAAGGTCCTGGCCCGCCACGCCGCCAATCAGGAACTCTGCCAGGTGGCGTGGTTCCAGCCCTTCGAGCCAGCTACGCACCTCGTTGGTCAGGCCGACACCCACGGTGTCAGAGGTAATCTTGCGGTCAAGGATCCACTTGAGGGCTTCGGGTTGCTGCACGATGTCGGTCAGCAGGTTGTGCATTTCCAGCACATCCACGCCGCGCTCGCGCATTTTGGTGACGAAGTCGAAATGGTCACGCTTGGCCTGGTCGACCCAGATCACATCGTCGAACAGCAGCTCGTCACAGTTGCTCGGCGTCAGGCGCTTGTGCGCCAGGCCCGGCGAGCAAACCATCACTTTGCGCAGTTTGCCGGCTTCGGAGTGGACACCGTACTTCTGTTTTTCAGCGGACATGGTTTCATTCCTCCAATTGAACGAAGACGTGGGTCAAAGGGTCAGGAAGCCGTCGTACAGGCCATAAGCTGCCACCAGGGCGCCAATGACCACGGCTGCGAAGATCAGTTTTTCCACGTTGGTGAAGATAGGTTGGCCAACTTCACGCTTGGCTTTGGCGAACAAAATCGCCCCAGGTGCGTAGAGCAGGGCCGAGAGCAGCAGGTATTTCACGCCGCCGGCGTACAGCAGCCAGATGGCGTACAGCAGGGCGATGCCGCCGATGATCAGGTCTTTCTTGCGTTCGGCCAGGGCCTGCTCGTAGGTTTCGCTGCGCAGTGCCAGCAGGAACGCATAGGCTGCCGACCACAGGTAGGGCACCAGGATCATCGAGGTGGCGAGGTAGATCAGCGACAGGTAGGTGCTGTTGGAGAACAGCGTGATCACCAGGAAGATCTGCACCATGGCGTTGGTAAGCCACAGGGCGTTGGCCGGTACCTGGTTGGCATTTTCGCGGCGCAGGAACTCCGGCATGGTGTGGTCTTTGGCGGCAGCGAACATGATCTCGGCGCACAGCAGTACCCACGAAAGCAAGGCCCCCAACAGCGAGATGATCAGGCCGACGCTGATCAGCACCGCGCCCCAGTGGCCGACCACATGCTCCAGTACGGCTGCCATCGACGGGTTCTGCAGCTTGGCCAGTTCCGGTTGGGTCATGATGCCCAGCGACAGTACGTTGACCAGCACCAGGAACAGCAGCACGGTGACAAAGCCGATGACCGTGGCCTTGCCCACGTCAGAGCGCTTTTCCGCCCGGGACGAGAAGATGCTCGCGCCCTCGATGCCGATGAACACCCACACGGTGACCAGCATCATGTTGCGCACCTGGTTCATCACGCTGCCCAGCTCCGGTGTACCCAGGGCCCAGATGTCGGCGGTGAAGATGTCGAGCCTGAAGGCAAACAGGCAGATCAGCGCGAACAGCACCAGCGGCACCACTTTGGCCACGGTGGTGACCAGGTTGATGAATGCGGCTTCCTTGATGCCGCGCAGCACCAGGAAGTGCACCGCCCACAACAGCACCGATGCGCCAATGATGGCGGCCGGCGTGTTGCCTTCCCCGAAGATCGGGAAGAAGTAACCCAAGGTGCTGAACAGCAGCACGAAGTAGCCGACGTTACCCAGCCAGGCACTGATCCAGTAGCCCCAGGCCGAGGAAAAGCCCATGTAGTCGCCGAAACCGGCCTTGGCGTAGGCATACACCCCGCCATCCAGGTCAGGCTTGCGGTTGGCCAGGGTCTGGAACACGAACGCCAGGGTCAGCATGCCGACCGCGGTGATGCCCCAGCCGATCAGCACGGCGCCAACCCCTGCACTGGCGGCCATGTTTTGCGGCAGCGAGAAGATCCCGCCGCCAATCATCGAACCGACGACAAGTGCAACTAACGCGCCGAGCTTTAGTTTTCCGGATGAATCAGACATTTAACAACTCCTGCCAGGAGAAAGTTGACGTCAGCATAAATCCGACGCCGATGCCGTAAGCTGACTTGTGTCAGTTTAAGGCGACGTGAAGGAGGAAATTTCCTTCACGGGTGCTCCTGGAGAGTGCCGACAGCTAAAGCTGCAAGCCTTGCGCGCTGGCACCTCCATGTCTTTCTAGAGCAAACGCTCTGTTCAGCCTGCGATGCTTGAAGCTAGCCGTTTTTGACGCTTTCGCAAATTTTTCACAATAATTTTGAGTTTTATCGGGAACTGTTCTAGTTGCTGTCCAGCTGCTAGCTTTTAAGGAAGGATGCATAGACAAAGCAGTTATGAGTGCTATAGCTTGAGTGGCGGGTTCTCTTATAAGTAACCACATTTATATGGCCTGCAGGGCTGTTTCAAAGGTATGACAGCGCGTAAAAAAATGGGGGATGCATGAGCGAACCGGGACAGAAGCTGCGCCTGGGCGCGCTGATCGCACTGGTGGTCGGCTCGATGATCGGTGGCGGGATCTTCTCGCTGCCACAGAACATGGCGGCGCGTGCCGATGTCGGGGCGGTGCTGATCGGCTGGTGCATCACCGCCGTCGGCATGCTGGCCCTGGCGTTTGTGTTCCAGACACTGGCCAACCGCAAGCCGGAACTGGACTCGGGGGTGTACGCCTACGCCAAGGCAGGGTTCGGCGACTACATGGGCTTCTCGTCAGCCTGGGGCTACTGGATCAGCGCCTGGCTGGGTAATGTCGGCTATTTCGTACTGCTGTTCAGCACCCTGGGCTTTTACTTTCCGGTTTTCGGCGAAGGCAACACGCCGATCGCCATCGGCTGTGCCTCGTTGCTGCTGTGGTCAGTCCACTTTCTGGTTCTGCGCGGCATCAAGGAAGCTGCGTTCATCAACCAGGTGACCACCGTGGCCAAAGTGGTGCCGTTGCTGATGTTCGTGGTGATTGCGGCGTTCGCCTTTCGTGCCGATATCTTCACCCGTGACATCTGGGGCTTGAGCAACCCGCAATTCGGCAGCGTGCTGGAGCAGGTGCGCAACATGATGCTGGTGACCGTGTTCGTGTTCATCGGCATCGAGGGCGCCAGCGTGTACTCCGGGCGCGCCGAGCGTCGTTCGGATGTGGGCAAGGCTACCGTTATCGGTTTTCTTGGTGTGCTGGCGCTGCTGGTGCTGGTCAACGTGCTTTCGCTGGGGGTGATGACCCAGCCTGAACTGGCCGGTTTGCAGAACCCGTCGCTGGCCTCGGTCCTGGAGCATATCGTCGGCCCTTGGGGGGCGTTGCTGATCAGCCTCGGCCTGGCGGTTTCGCTGCTGGGTGCGTTGCTGTCCTGGGCGCTGCTGTGTGCCGAGATCCTGTTCGCCACGGCGCGGGACAAGACCATGCCGCGCTTTCTGGCCAAGGAAAACGCCAACCATGTGCCCTCCAACGCCCTGTGGCTGACCAACTGCATGATCCAGGGCTTCCTGCTGATTACGCTCTTCTCGGCCGGTACCTACACCAGCCTCATCTACCTGGCTTCGTCGATGATCCTGGTGCCTTACCTGTGGTCGGCGGCGTATGCCGTGCTGCTGGCTGTGCGTGCAGAAACCTACGCCGGGCAACCGGGGCTGCGCCGCAAGGACTTGCTGGTGGCGCTGGTTGCCTTGCTGTATGCCGTGTGGCTGTTGTATGCCGGCGGGCTCAAGTACCTGCTGCTGTCGGCGCTGCTGTATGCCCCCGGCGTGATCCTGTTCGCCAGGGCCAAGCATGAGCAGGGCCAGGCATTGTTCACCACATGGGAAAAGCTGATTTTCGCCGCCGTGCTGGCGGGCGCTGCACTGGCGGCCTACGCCCTGTATTCAGGGCTGTTGAGCTTGTGACGGGGCAGGGCAGGCGTGTTCCGGGCGTGACCAGATCCACAGGTTGCCCAGGGTCATGCCGGCGATTGCCACGAACACCGGCCAGTGGTGCTCCAGAAACGTCAGCATCAGGCCCGCGCACAGCAGCATGCTGATGGTAGCGCTTACCTTGGCCCGGCGCTGGATCACCTTGCCGTTGCGCCAGTTGTAGAGAATCGGCCCGAACAGCCGGTGGTTCTCCAGCCAGGCAGACAGGCGCGGCGAGCTGCGGGTCGCCGCCCAGGCGGCCAGCAGGATGAATTCGGTGGTCGGCAAACCGGGTATGACGATCGCGACCAAGCCCACCCCGAGGCTCACGTAAGCCAGGATTCCATACAACAGGCGGGCGATCTTCGAGCGGGCAGGTCGGGTCATGGTCTCACTGCAAAAAGCGGTTCGGCCACCGGTAGGGTGGCCGGGTACGGCGTATCAGACCAGCGCGGCATCCGCAGCATAGGCATGTTTGAGCAGTTCGGTGAAACGCTCGAAGGCGGCAACTGCACCGCGTTCGGCAGCGGCTTCCTCTTCAGCGGACAGCTCAAGGCCATCGAGGATGCGGGTGAACTGCTTCCAGCCTTCGGCACGGCCACCGGCTGGCTCGCCCAGGTGGCGGGCACCGAAGGTGTCGGACAGCTCCAGGGCCACGGCACGCTTGATCAGAAACGCAGCGCCCAGTTTGGAGCCTTCAGAGACGAAGATCCAGCCCATTGCCTCGCCCAGGCTCGGCTTGCCCACGGCGCCTGGCACGGCGGCTGGCACTTCGGTGTCGAGGTCGGCGAGGTCCAGGCGGGCCTGGTCGGCACGGCAGCGCTCGGCCAGGTCGGGGACTATGGCGTTCAGCTGCGGATCGTTGTACAGGGCTTGCAGCTCGGACTGGAACAGGTACTGGGCAACGACGAAGCGGGCGAAGCTTTCGCGGCTGTCGAAGGGCGCGTGGGATTTGACCAGGCCATCCAGCTCGGCGTGCGGGGCGTGGGTGATCTGATTCAGGCGCTGGGAGCGCAGGGCTGGGCGTTCGGTCATGGGGGCAGTCCTTGGAAAGAGGGGCATCTAGATACAAGACGAAACAGCGGCGGCGGGACAGTAAAAAAACTGCGTTTTTGGCTTGAGAGCGGCAGCGTCTGTGGAATCGAGCGCCGCCCGCGCGGCGCTCGATCTCACAGGCGATTCAAAGTTAAAGCCCTCAGATATCCCAAACCACATTGATACCGAAGTTGCGCCCCGGCATGGTCAGGCGGTCGATGTTGGCTGGCTGGGTCACAGCCGCTTCACCCTGGCCGTCGTAGCTGCGTACCGAATCCCACTGCCAGTACTTCTTGTCGGTGAGGTTGTACAGGCCGGCGTTGATGGTCACGTCGTCGGTGACCTTGTAGTAGCCGGTCAGGTCCAGCACGCCGTAGCCCGGGGTGCGGAACTTCGAGCTCGAACCGTCTGGCGAGTAGAAGCTGGAGTCGTCGACACGGGTCTTGCGCTTGACCAGCGTCCAGCTCAGCAGGCCGCCGTAGTTCTGCTGCTCGTAACCAAGGCCGAACACGCCCTTCAGCGGGTTGACGCTGTTCAGTGGCTCACCAGTGTCGTCGTTACGACCATAGGTGTAGGCAATCGAACCCTGGGTATACAGGCCTTGCGGCGCGCCGAAGTGGTCGAGGTTCAGGCGGCCCTTGACCTCGGCACCCTTGATGGTGGCGTGCTTGATGTTGTTGGCCTGGAAGGTCTGTTCCAGATTGGCGCTTTGCACCGCATCTTCGTCGATGAAGTCGCGGTACTTGTTGTAGAACACCGCCACATCGAAGTTACCTGCGTCGAAGTTGCCACGCAGGCCCGTTTCGTAGCTCTTGCTCTTTTCCGGTTCCAGGCCTGGGTTGCCTTCTACGCGGTAACCTTCCTCAAGGTTCACGAACTTTCCGTACATGGCCTTGGCGGTCGGAGTACGGAAGCCTTCGGCATACTGACCATACCAGGTGTAGTTGTCGTTGAAGGCGTAGGTCAGGCCGAACTTGGGCGAGACGCGGTGCCACTTCTTGTCCGAGTCGTCCTGGGAGGTGGGTGCCGTGCCGGTGGACTCCAGGCCACGCAGGAATTCGTCGGTGAACTTGGGTTCCATGCGCGTGTAGTCGTAGCGCGCACCGGGCATGAAGGTCCAGTTGTTCCAGCGGATTTCATCCTGCACGAACAGGCTGTAGGTGTTCACGGTCGGGTCCGGGAAGTCGCTGACCAGAACCTGGCCGTCTGCCGGGCGTTCGGCGCCTGCGGCGGAGCAACCGGAGCCCACGGCCAGGCAGGTGCCCGTGCCGCTGCGCGTACCGGTGATTTTCTCGTGCTTGATCGTGGTGCCATAGGTCAGCAGGTGGTCGGTGGCGCCGATGCTGAATGCCTTGTCCAGCTGGGCATCGAAGACCCACTGGCGGTCCTTGTAGGTCGTGTCACGCGTGCGCAGTACCTGGCGGCCAGGCGGTGCGTAGACTTCTTCGGTGTGCTGGTCGGTCTTGGCGATCTGGTAGTTGAGGCTCCACTTGACGTGGTCAGCGACCAGCGAATCCAGGCCGAACTCATGGTTGATGCCAAAGCGCTCGCGGGTGATGGTGTCGTTGCCACTGCGCGCCTTGTAGTAACCCATGCCGCCAAAGCCCGGAATGAACGGCCCGCCCACCGCGCTGAGGATGTTCTGGTCGCGGTCATCCTTGTAGCGCTCGTAGGTGAAGCCCAGGCGCGCGTCGTCGTCGTAGTTCCAGCCCAGCTTGGCCAGCACGTTGGTGGTGCGCACGTCCATCGGGTTGGCTTCGGTGCGCGACAGGCCGGCACCGCTGTGGCTGCCGTGGGTTTCGGTCTCGTGGCCGTTACGCTGGCTCAGGTGCAGCAGGCCATCGAAATCACCCTCCCGGCCGGCAACGGTGGCGGAGGTCAGCCAGCTTTCGTCGGCCGAGCTGTAGCCGGTCTTCAGCCGCGCACCCACGTCCTTGCCGGGCTTGATGATGTCGTCGGGGTCGAGGGTGAAGTAGCTCACAGCGCCGCCGATGGCATTGCTGCCGTACAGCACCGAGGCCGGGCCGCGGAGGATTTCCACGCGCTTGACGATTTCCGGGTCGACGTAGTTGCGTTGGGTCTGGGCGTAGGGGCCGTAGAAGAAACTGTCCGGGATCGATACACCGTCGACCTGGGTGAGGATCCGCTCGCCGTCGATACCACGGATGTTGTAGCCGTTCAGGCCGCTGCGCTGGCCGGTGCCGGCCACCGATACGCCCGGCTCGTAGCGCACCAGGTCCTGGATGTTGTTGACGTTCTGCCGGTCCAGCTGCTCTCGGGTCTGCACACTGACGGTGCTTGGCACCAGGCTGACGTCCTGAGCACTCCGGGTTGCGCTGACGGTCACCTGCTGCAGGGCGATTACGTTGCCGCCAGCCTGGCGCTCAAGCACCACGTTGCCGTTGCTGATCTTGCGAAAACTCAGCCCGGTACCGTGCAGCAGGCGCTTGAGGGCGGCATCTGGCGGCAGCGAGCCTTGTACACCCGGCGAAGCCACGCCGTCGGCCAGCTCGGCGCTGAAGCCGACTTGCCAGCCGGTGACCTGGCTGAAGGCGTTGATCGCCGACACCAGCGGCTGCTGGCCGATGCTGAAGCGGTAGTCACCCATGCGCGGGCTGCTGGCCCGGGCCGGTTCGGCGGCCAGCGCTGGCAGGCTGCAAGCGCCGCTGGCGAGCAGGGCCAGGGTCAACAGGGACAGTTGCCCGGTTCGGCGGGGAAGGGTGGACGTGCGGGTAGGACCAGTGGACATCGAAAGCGCTCCCTGATGCGCGGGCTGTTATAGATGATTGCTGTTCTCGTTTTCAAACAAGAATCAGTTGCATTGGCTATAACGAGACGGGCGGGGCAGGGCGATCGCGTAAAAATAATTTCGGGGTCAGTTCAGAATCACCAGCGCAGGGTACTCATGCAGCTGTGCCGAGGTGATATGGGCCAGTGCGCGCAGGGTTTCCAACGGCTGGTCGAGGCGGTAATTGCCGGTGACTGAAACGTCTTCGAGCTGGGCATTGCGGTTGATGATCCAGCCGGGATAGTAGCGCCGCACTTCAGCCAGCACCTGGCTCAGTGGGCAATTCTCGAACACCAGACGGCCGTCGACCCAGGCCAGGTCCTTTTGCATGTCGGCGCGTTGGCGCTGGCCGAAGCCCTGCGGGCCCACGCTGATGCTGTCGCCGGCACTCAGGCGGATGCGCTGGTCGCGTGCGCCTTGCAGGTCGACATCACCGCGTTGCACCCGCAGCTGGGCCTCGCCATCGAGGTAGCGCACGGCAAAGTCGGTATCGCGCACCTGTGCGCGCAACGGCCCGGCCTCTACTTCAAGCGGCAGCAGTGCGCCCTCCGGTATCTGGAAGTAGGCCTCACCCTGCAGCAGGCGGGCGACCGGGCGGCCGTCCCGGCGGTCGCTGGCAAATGCCGAGTTGGTGTTAAGCAGCACTTTCGCGCCGTCTTCCAGTTGCAGGCGCTGGCGCTCGCCCACCACCGTCAGGTGGTCGGCCTGCAGGCGGGTGGGCAGGTCGCCAACGGTGAACAGGCCGACCAGCAGCACCGCAGCGGTGGCCAAGGGTTTCCAGTGGCTGCGCAAGCGCCCGCGCCATGAGCGGCGCTGCTGCTGGTGCATCTGCGTGGCAGCCTGGTGCAACGGCATACCGTTCCACAGTGCTTCTGCCTCGACATAGGCCTCGGCGTTTTCCGGTGCGGCGCTCAGCCAGGCTTCAAAGGCCTGGGTGTCTGCGGCATCGGCGCATTGCAGGCGCACCAGCCAGTCCAGCGCCTCGTCCATGGCACGAGCACGGGCACTAGGCCCGGCAGGTGACGGGCGAGGGGCAGGGCGGTCGGTCACGGTGAATCCTTGAATGGTTTTTTGCGAATGATCAAGGCTAAGACGGGGTGTGGCAAGGGCTTTGCGTCGCCGTTCGCCTGCGGTCAGCTTACTTGAGGCGTTCGGCAACACCCATGCAGATCGCCATGATCAGTTTCAGTTCCTTTTGCACCGTACTGGGCGAAACACTGAGTTGTTCGGCGATTTCCAGGTAGGTGGCGCCGTGCAGGCGGCTGAGGATGAAAATGCGCTGCTGGCGTTCACTCAGCTGGTTGAGGCTGACGCTCAGGTGCTTGAGCAGCTGCTCGGCGTGGGCGGCATCCTCGCTGCTGGTGGCGGGTGCGGCCACGCTGTGCAGCACTTCGTCGGGCACGTCGTCGACCAGCATGCGTGCCTGCACCCGGCGTGCGCGCAGGTGGTCCAGTGCCAGGTTGCGCGCGGTCTGGAACACGAACGGCTCGATGTGCTCGATGGGCCGCTCGCCTAGGGCGCGCGACACCCGCAGGTAGGTTTCCTGCAGCAGGTCTTCGGCCGTGCTGGGGTTGCCAACCATGCGCTGCAAGGTACGCAACAGGGTGAGGCGCTGGACGAGGAAGACGGAGTTGAACCGGGACTGACTCACGGGGTGACCTGGCCGACGAAAGGTTAATGATAATGCTTATCATCCGTAGCGTTGGTCAAGTGTGGATGTGCTAGGAAATGGTAAAGATTGTGAGTTCCCAGTCGCTGCGCATTCCTTGTAGGAGCAGCCTTGTGCTGCGAAGAGGCCGGTAGCCGCACAGAAAATGATGGGCTTTACCGGCCTCTTCGCAGCACAAGGCTGCTCCTACAGGGGAGCGTATGCCCTATGGATTACCGGGCCTGGCACAACGCCAGGCAGTTATCCAGCATGCGGTTGCTGAACGCCCACTCGTTGTCATACCACGCCAGCACCTTGAGCATGCGCCCGTTGGCCCGGGTATGGTTGGCATCGAAAATCGACGACAGCGGGTTGTGGTTGAAATCGCAGGAAACCAATGGCAACGCGTTGTAGCCCAATACCTTGGAATGCTGGCTGGCTTCGAGGAACAGTTGGTTGACCTGCTCGGCCGTGGCCTCGCGCTTGAGGTTGACGGTGAGGTCCACCAGCGACACGTTGATCACCGGCACCCGCACTGCCATGCCAGTGAGCTTGCCGGCCAGCTCCGGCAGCACCAGGCCCACGGCCTCGGCGGCGCCGGTCTTGCTGGGGATCATCGACTGGGTGGCCGAGCGCGCCCGGTACGGGTCGCTGTGGTACATGTCGGTCAGCACCTGGTCATTGGTGTAGGCGTGAATGGTGGTCATCAGGCCTTGCTCGATGCCGAACTCGCGGTGCAGCACCTGGGCGATCGGTGCCAGGCAGTTGGTGGTGCAGGAGGCGTTGGAAATGACCTGGTGCGAGGCCCGCAGGATGTCATGGTTTACCCCGTACACCACGGTGGCATCGGCACCTTTGGCCGGCGCCGAGACAATGACCTTGCCCGCCCCTGCCGCAAGGTGTGCAGCGGCCTTGGCGCGGTCGGTGAACAGCCCTGTGCACTCGAACACCACGTCGATCGCCTCGGCTTTCCAGGGCAGTTCGGCCGGGTTGCGGATGGCACTGACCGCGATACGGTCACCATTGACCGTCAGGCTTTCGTGGTCGGCCTCGACCGTGGCGTCGAACGTGCCGTGCACGCTGTCGAACTTGAGCAGGTGAGCATTCATGGCGCTGTCGCCCAGGTCGTTGATGGCGACGACCTGCAGGTCCTGGCGGTAGCCTTGGGTATACAGTGCGCGCAGGACGTTGCGACCGATGCGGCCGAATCCATTGATGGCGATGCGTAGGGTCATGACAGTACCTCTGGCAGTCCGAGTGAAACCTGTGGCAAAAAGGAGCTTCACTGAAACGGTTTTGTTGTTGGAATTACAAGATTATTCACTAGCCGATAGAAAACAAGCCTTTTTAGTGGCAGTATTTTGTTTAAACATACAACGAGTGGTTGGGCGATGCGCCTCCACCGATGCAGCAGGCTCCTTTGCTTGAGCCTAGGCCGCAATCGTTTGGAGGGGAAATGCCCGGTAAACCGCCCTTACAATTAGCCTGGAGTCCAGTACATGCATCCGCGCATCCTTGAGGTCACCCAGCGGCTGATCGAACGCAGCCGAGCCACCCGCGAACGCTACCTGCAGCTGATTCGCGGCGCGGCCAGTGAAGGCCCCATGCGTGCCAGCCTGCAATGCGCCAACTTCGCCCATGGCGTGGCCGGCTGTGGCAGCGAGGACAAGCAGACTCTGCGCCTGATGAACGCGGCCAATGTGGCTATCGTCTCGGCCTACAACGACATGTTGTCTGCCCACCAGCCGTACCTGCACTTCCCCGAGCAGATCAAGCAGGCCCTGCGTGAGGTCGGTTCGGTCGGGCAGTTCGCGGGGGGCGTGCCGGCCATGTGCGACGGCGTGACCCAGGGTGAGCCTGGCATGGAGCTGGCCATCGCCAGCCGCGAAGTCATCGCCATGTCCACGGCGGTAGCGCTGTCGCACAACATGTTCGATGCCGCGCTGATGCTGGGCATCTGCGACAAGATAGTCCCAGGCCTGATGATGGGCGCGCTGCGCTTCGGCCACCTGCCGACCATCTTTGTCCCGGGCGGGCCGATGGTGTCCGGCATTTCCAACAAGCAGAAGGCCGATGTGCGCCAGCGTTATGCGGAAGGCAAGGCCAGCCGTGAAGAGCTGCTGGAGTCGGAGATGAACTCCTATCACAGCCCGGGTACCTGCACCTTCTACGGCACCGCCAATACCAACCAGCTGGTGATGGAAGTGATGGGCCTGCACCTGCCGGGCGCCTCGTTCGTCAACCCGTACACGCCGCTGCGCGACGCCCTCACCGCCGAAGCCGCGCAGCAGGTCACGCGCATGACCAAGGCCAGCGGCAGTTTCATGCCGTTGGGCGAAATCGTCGACGAGAAGGCACTGGTCAATTCGATTGTCGCCCTGCACGCCACGGGCGGCTCGACCAACCACACCCTGCATATCCCGGCGATCGCCCAGGCGGCAGGTATCCAGCTGACCTGGCAGGACATGGCCGACCTCTCCGAGGTGGTGCCAACCCTGTCCCACGTCTACCCCAACGGCAAGGCCGACATCAACCACTTCCAGGCCGCCGGTGGCATGGCCTTCCTGATTCGCGAGCTGCTGGATGCCGGGCTGCTGCACGAAGATGTCAACACCGTGGCTGGCCACGGCCTGCGCCGCTATACCCAGGAGCCGTTCCTCGACAATGGCAAGCTGGTGTGGCGTGAAGGGCCGCAACAGAGCCTGGACGAAAGCATCCTGCGCCCGGTGGCGCGGCCGTTCTCGGCCGAAGGCGGCCTGCGGGTGATGGAAGGCAACCTGGGCCGTGGCGTGATGAAGGTGTCTGCTGTCGCCCCCGAGCACCAGGTGGTCGAAGCCCCGGCGCGCGTGTTCCAGGACCAGCAGTCGCTGGCCGATGCGTTCAAGGCCGGCGAGCTGGAACGTGACTTTGTCGCCGTGGTGCGCTTCCAGGGCCCGCGTTGCAACGGCATGCCCGAATTACACAAGCTCACACCCTTCCTCGGTGTGCTGCAGGACCGTGGCTACAAGGTGGCGCTGGTCACCGACGGGCGCATGTCCGGTGCCTCGGGCAAGATCCCGGCGGCCATCCACGTTTGCCCCGAGGCGTATGACGGCGGCCCGCTGGCGCGGGTGCGCGATGGTGATATCGTGCGGGTCGACGGTGTCGAAGGCACATTGCGGGTCATGGTGTCGGCCGAAGAACTGGCCAGCCGCGACCTGCCGCCGGCCCCCCAGGGCAATGACCTGGGCTGCGGGCGCGAGCTGTTCGGCTTCATGCGCATGGCGTTCAGCCCGGCAGAACAGGGCGCGAGTGCCTTCACCTCGGCCCTGGAGAACCTCAAATGAAGGACCTGCTGGTTGGCGACATTGGTGGCACCAATGCCCGTTTTGCGTTGTGGCGTGACAACCAGCTGCATGAGGTAAAAGTCTTCGCCACTGCGGACTACACCAGCCCGGAGCAGGCTATCGAGGCTTATCTCGAAGACCAAGGTATCGCCCGTGGCGGGTTGGCGGCTGTATGCCTGGCGGTAGCCGGGCCGGTCGATGGCGATGAATTTCGCTTTACCAACAACCATTGGCGCCTGAGCCGTACGGCTTTCTGCAAGACCTTGCAGGTTGAACGGCTGTTGCTGATCAACGATTTCACCGCCATGGCGCTGGGCATGACCCGCCTGCGCGAAGGGGAGTTCCGCGAGGTGTGCGCTGGGCAGGCTGACCCGTTGCGACCTGCGCTGGTGATCGGGCCAGGCACAGGCCTGGGCGTGGGTTCGCTGCTGCGCCTGGGCGAACAGCACTGGCATGCCTTGCCGGGGGAGGGCGGCCATGTCGACTTGCCAGTGGGCAATGCGCGCGAAGCGGCGATCCATCAGCAGATCCACGGCCAGATCGGCCATGTCAGTGCCGAGACCGTGCTCAGTGGCGGTGGCCTGGTGCGGCTGTACCAGGCAATCTGTGCGCTGGATGGCGATACAGCCCGGCACAAGACCCCGGCGCAGATTACCGACGCAGCGCTGGGCGGCGAGCCACGGGCGCTGGCGGTGGTCGAGCAGTTCTGTCGGTTTCTTGGGCGCGTGGCGGGTAACAATGTGCTGACCCTGGGCGCGCGAGGCGGGGTCTATATTGTCGGCGGCGTGATTCCGCGTTTTGCCGAACTGTTCCTGCGTAGCGGCTTTGCCGCGAGTTTTGCCGACAAGGGCTGCATGAGTGGTTACTTCGCCGGTGTGCCGGTGTGGCTGGTAACGGCGGAGTTTTCCGGCTTGCTGGGGGCCGGTGTGGCCCTGCAGCAGGCCTTGGACCACAGATAAATGTAAGGGGCCGCTGATAGTTCCGGCACAGCACGGTCCCGGTAGGAGCGGCCTTGTGCCGCGATGGGGCGCGAAGCGGCCCCAATAACAGGCAACCAAGACCTGTAACTAACAAGAGGAAGGACCACCTTGAGCACTGCCGGCAAATCGATCCTGATGGTCGACGACGACCAGGAAATCCGCGAACTGCTGCAAACCTACCTGAGCCGCTCAGGCTTCCAGGTGCATGCCGAAGCCGATGGAAAAGGCTTTCGTCACGCGCTGGAAAACACCCCCTGCGACCTGGTCATCCTCGACGTCATGCTGCCCGACGAAGATGGCTTCAGCCTGTGCCGCTGGGTGCGCCAGCACCCGCGCCAGGCACGCGTGCCGATCATCATGCTCACCGCCAGCTCCGACGAAGCCGACCGAGTCATTGGCCTGGAGCTGGGCGCCGACGACTACCTGGGCAAACCCTTCAGCCCTCGGGAACTACAAGCAAGGATCAAGGCCCTGCTGCGCCGCGCCGAATTCGGTCAGTCGGCGCCGGGCAGTGCGGTGCTGGCTTTCGACGACTGGCGCCTGGACACGGTCAGCCACCGTCTGTTCCACCACGACGGCGAAGAGGTGATTCTGTCCGGCGCCGACTTCGCCCTGCTCAAACTGTTCCTCGACCATCCGCAGCAGATTCTCGACCGCGACACCATAGGCAACGCCACCCGTGGTCGCGAGCCGATGCCGCTGGACCGCATCGTCGACATGGCGGTCAGCCGCCTGCGCCAGCGCCTGCGCGATACCGACAAGCCCCCGCGGCTGATCCGTACGGTGCGTGGCAGCGGCTACCTGTTGGCGGCGCATGTCTGCAGTGCGCCCTGAGCGGCGCTGGCGCCTGCTGCCGCGCTCGCTGCTGGGGCGCATGCTGCTACTGACCCTGCTGGTGGTGCTGCTGGCCCAAGGCTTGTCGAGCATCATCTGGGTGGCGCAGTTGCGTGCCAGCCAGCTGCAGGGCCTGCGCGCCAGCGCCAGCAGCCTGGCCCATTCCATGAGCGCCAGCGTCAGTTACTTCCGCTCGCTGCCGGTGGCCTATCGGCCGATGGTGCTCGACCAGTTGCGCAGCATGGGCGGCACGCGGTTTTTCGTCTCGCTCAACGCCAAGCCGCTCGACATGCCGGTGCTGCCCATCACCCCGCGCAAGCAGGCGGTGATCGATGTATTCCAGCAGGTACTGCATGAGCGACTGGGCTCGCAGATGGATATTTCCGTTGAGTTCGTCGCGCCCGACGATCTGCGCATTTTCAACAGCGGCCTGAAACTCGACGAGCTGCCACGCTCCTGGGCGCATTACTCACTGACCCTGGAGCCGCTCAACCCGCCGGTGCTGGTGACGCAGATCCGCCTGGGCGAGGGCGAGTGGCTGTACATCGCCTCGTTGCTGCCCGAGCCCTATACCAGCCTTGAGGCCGAACGCCTGCCCCGCCAGCAGATCGGTTTCATCGTGCTCACCACCGCCTTGCTGCTGTTGTTCATCGGTTTGCTGGTGCACTGGCAGAGCTGGCCGCTCAAGCGCCTGGCGCGCGCTGCGCGGGAGATGTCGCTGGGCGCCGATGTGGCGCCGGTGGCGGAAGGGGGTGGTAGCGAGGTGGTCGAAGTAAGCCGGGCGTTCAACAGCATGCGTGAGCGCATCAGCCGCTACCTGACCGAACGCAGCCAGCTGTTCAGCGCCATCTCCCACGACCTGCGCACGCCGATCACCCGCCTGCGGCTGCGTGTCGAACTGTTGGAGGACGAGCGCCTGCAGGCCAAGTTCAGCCAGGACCTGGACGAGCTGGAGCTGCTGGTCAAAGGTGCCTTGCAGTGCGTGAAGGACACCGATATCCACGAGAACATAGAGCCGGTCGACCTCAACCAGGTGCTGGAGATTCTGGCCGAGCCTTATTTGCGTGATGGCCGTATCACCGTCGAAGGTCGGGCACTGGCGCCTTACCCAGGCAAGCCGCTGGCGCTGCGGCGCTGCATCGGCAACCTGATCGACAACGCCATCAAGTACGGCGCGCAGGCGCGGCTGCGCATCATCGACAGTGCCGAGGGCTTTGTGCTGCAGGTGGACGACCAGGGGCCGGGCGTACCGCAGCAGCAGCTGGAGCAAGTGTTCGAGCCGCATTTCCGCCTGGCTGGACAGCAGCAGGGCTATGGGCTGGGGTTAGGGATTGCGCGCAACATTGCCCATAGCCATGGTGGCGAGGTGAGCTTGCTGAACCTCAGGCAGGGTGGCTTGCGGGTGACTTTGCACCTGCCGCGGGGCATGGAGTGAAGCGTTGTGTTGCCTGCGCGGGCAATGTAACCAAACGATGACATTCACGCATCGCTTCGTTACCTGGCGGGGTGGGCACGCTGTTTAGACTCCATGCAACGCAAGCGACCGACTTGCACGGCATAACAACAAGAAAGGTGCTTCGATGAATCCCACGCTCCGTCTCGCTGCCGCAATTTCCCTGGCTTCCTTACTCCCGCTCAGTGCCCAGGCTGCCGAAGCCAAAGGCAGTGTCGAGGTGGTGCACTGGTGGACCTCCGGTGGTGAAAAAGCGGCTGTCGATGTGCTCAAGGCCCAGGTCGAGAAAGACGGCTTTACCTGGAAGGATGGCGCCGTCGCTGGCGGTGGCGGTGCCACGGCCATGACGGTGCTCAAGAGCCGCGCCGTAGCCGGCAACCCGCCGGGTGTCGCTCAGATCAAAGGGCCAGACATTCAGGATTGGGCGGCCACCGGCCTGCTCGACGGCGATGTGCTCAAGGATGTGGCCACGGAGGAAAAGTGGGACGCATTGCTCGACAAGAAGGTCGCCGACACCGTGAAGTACGACGGTGACTATGTCGCCGTGCCGGTAAACATCCACCGTACCAATTGGCTGTGGATCAACCCCGAGGCCTTCAAGAAAGCTGGCATCGACAAGGCGCCTGCCACCCTCGACGAATTTTACGCTGCTGCCGACAAGCTCAAGGCCGCCGGCTTCATCCCGCTTGCCCATGGCGGCCAGCCGTGGCAGGACAGCACGGTATTCGAAAGTGTGGTGCTGTCGGTAATGGGCGCCGAGGGCTACAAGAAGGCCATGGTCGAACTCGACAACGCCGCCCTGACCGGCCCGGACATGGTCAAGGCGCTGACCGAACTGAAGAAGGTTGCCACCTACATGGACCCGGACGGCAAAGGCCAGGACTGGAACCTGGAAGCGGCCAAGGTCATCAACGGCAAGGCCGGCATGCAGATCATGGGCGACTGGGCCAAGAGCGAATGGACCTTGGCCAAGAAAACCGCCGGCAAGGATTACCAGTGCGTGCCGTTCCCCGGTACCGAAAACGCCTTCCTCTACAACATCGACTCGCTGGTGGTGTTCAAGCAGAACAACGCCGGCACGTCTGCCGGCCAGCAGGACATTGCCCGCAAAGTGCTGGGCCAGGACTTCCAGAAGGTCTTCAGCGGCAACAAGGGGTCGATCCCGGTGCGTAACGACATGCTTGCCGACATGGGCAAGCATGGCTTCGATGCCTGCGCGCAGGCGTCGGCCAGGGACTTCCTGGCCGACGCCAAGAATGGCGGCTTGCAGCCGAGCATGGCGCACAACATGGCCACCACGCTGGCCGTGCAGGGCGCGTTCTTCGATGTGGTGACCAACTACATCAACGACCCCAAGGCCGACCCGGCCGATGCGGCGAAGAAGCTGGCGGCGGCGATCAAGGCTGCCCAGTAAAGCTGACAATCATCCTGTAGGAGCAGCCTTGTGCTGCGAAAGGGCCGGGATGGCTTGAGGCATTGCTGTGCCTGCAATGGCCTCTTCGCAGCACAAGGCTGCTCCTACAGCAGTGCGTGCCGTTTCTGAAACGGGGATCTGAACCATGACCACGACTACCGCCCAACTGCGGGCCTCACCCCTGGACGCGCTTCAGCGCTGGCTGCCCAAGCTGGTGCTGGCCCCCAGCATGTTCATCGTCCTGGTGGGCTTCTACGGCTACATCCTCTGGACGTTCGTGCTGTCCTTCACCACCTCGACCTTCCTGCCCACCTACAAATGGGCCGGCCTTGCGCAATACGCGCGGCTATTCGACAACGACCGTTGGTGGGTCGCCAGCAAGAACCTGCTGCTGTTCGGTGGCCTGTTCATCGCCATCAGCCTGGCCATCGGCGTGTTGCTGGCGGTGCTGCTGGACCAGCGCATCCGCCGTGAGGGCTTCATCCGCACCATTTACCTGTACCCCATGGCGTTGTCGATGATCGTTACCGGCACCGCCTGGAAGTGGCTGCTCAACCCCGGCATGGGCCTGGACAAGTTGTTGCGCGACTGGGGCTGGGAGGGCTTTCGCCTGGACTGGCTGATCGACCCCGACCGGGTGGTGTATTGCCTGGTGATCGCTGCTGTGTGGCAGGCGTCGGGCTTCATCATGGCGATGTTCCTGGCCGGCCTGCGCGGGGTCGACCCGTCGATCATCCGTGCGGCGCAGATGGATGGCGCCAGCCTGCCGCGCATCTACTGGACCGTGGTGCTGCCCAGCCTGCGCCCGGTGTTTTTCAGTGCACTGATGATCCTTTCGCACATTGCCATCAAGAGCTTCGACCTGGTGGCGGCGATGACCGCTGGCGGCCCGGGCTACTCGTCCGACCTGCCGGCAATGTTCATGTACTCGTTCACCTTCAGCCGCGGCCAGATGGGTATGGGCTCGGCCAGCGCCATCCTCATGCTCGGGGCGATCCTGGCGATCCTCGTGCCGTACCTGTACTCGGAGCTGCGGAGCAAACGCCATGCATAGCCCTGTCGACAAACCCACGCTCAGCCTCAGCCGCATCGCCATCCACGCGGTGTTGCTGAGCGCCGTGCTGGTGTACCTGGTGCCGCTGGTGGTGATGCTGCTGACCAGCTTCAAGACCCCTGAAGACATCAGCACCGGCAACCTGCTGAGCTGGCCGGCGGTGATTACCGGCATTGGCTGGGTCAAGGCCTGGAGCACCGTCAGCGGTTACTTCTGGAACTCGATCATGATCACCGTGCCAGCGGTGCTGATCTCCACCACCATCGGCGCACTGAACGGCTATGTGCTGTCGATGTGGCGCTTCCGTGGTTCGCAGCTGTTCTTCGGCCTGCTGCTGTTCGGCTGCTTCCTGCCATTCCAGACCGTGTTGCTGCCGGCCTCGTTCACCCTCGGCAAGCTGGGCCTGGCCAGCACCACCGGCGGCCTGGTGCTGGTGCACGTGGTCTACGGCCTAGCCTTCACCACGCTGTTTTTCCGCAACTTCTACGTGAGCATCCCTGATGCGCTGGTCAAGGCCGCGCGCCTGGACGGGGCCGGGTTCTTCACCATCTTCCGGCGCATCATCCTGCCGATGTCCACGCCGATCATCATGGTCTGCCTGATCTGGCAGTTCACTCAGATCTGGAACGACTTCCTGTTCGGCGTGGTGTTTTCCAGCGGTGATTCGCAACCGATCACCGTGGCCTTGAACAACCTGGTCAACACCAGCACCGGAGCCAAGGAATACAACGTCGACATGGCGGCAGCGATGATCGCCGGCCTGCCAACCCTGCTGGTCTATGTGGTTGCAGGCAAATATTTCGTGCGCGGGCTGACGGCCGGCGCGGTAAAGGGGTAAGTCATGGCAACGCTCGAACTTCGCAATGTGAACAAGTCCTACGGCAGCGGCCTGCCGGACACCCTCAAGGACATTCAGCTGTCGATCAAAGATGGCGAGTTCCTGATCCTGGTCGGCCCCTCTGGCTGTGGCAAATCCACCTTGATGAACTGCATCGCCGGCCTGGAGCAGATCACCGGCGGTGCGATCCTCATCGACGAGCAGGACGTCAGCGGCATGAGCCCCAAGGACCGTGACATCGCCATGGTGTTCCAGTCCTACGCGCTGTACCCGACCATGAGCGTGCGCGAGAACATCGAATTCGGCCTGAAGATCCGCAAGATGCCGCAGGCGGCCATCGATGAAGAAGTGACGCGGGTCGCCAAGCTGCTGCAGATCGAGCACCTGCTGGCGCGCAAGCCGGCACAACTGTCCGGTGGCCAGCAACAACGGGTAGCCATGGGCCGCGCGCTGGCGCGGCGGCCGAAGATCTACCTGTTCGATGAGCCGCTGTCCAACCTCGATGCCAAGCTGCGGGTCGAGATGCGCACCGAAATGAAACTGATGCATCAGCGCCTGAAGACCACCACCGTTTACGTCACCCATGACCAGATCGAGGCCATGACCCTGGGTGACAAGGTGGCGGTGATGAAGGACGGCATCATCCAGCAGTTCGGCACCCCGCAGCAGATCTACAACGACCCGGCCAACCAGTTTGTCGCCAGCTTCATCGGTTCGCCGCCGATGAACTTCATTCCGGTGCGCCTGGCCAGGCAGGATGGCCGCTTGCTGGCGCTGCTCGACAGCGGCCAGGCGCGCTGCGAGTTGCCCCTGGGGCTGGCAGCTGACGAACTGGATGGCCGCGAGATCATCCTGGGCATCCGCCCTGAGCAGATCGCCCTGGGCGCTGTGCAGGGCAATGGCTTGCCGGGTATTCGCGCCGAGGTGCAGGTTACCGAACCTACCGGGCCCGACTTGCTGGTGTTTGTCACCCTCAACCAGACCAAGGTGTGCTGCCGCCTTGCGCCGGATGTGGCGTGCAGCGTGGGTGACACCCTCAACCTGCAATTCGACCCGGCCCGGGTGCTGCTGTTCGACGCCGACAGTGGCGAGCGCATACGCCTGGCCAGCACTGTCGCAACCGCAAAGGACAACGTGGCTCACTTGAAAGGCCGTTGACTCGTCTACACCATCAATAAGAAAAAAGAGGACGCAAAGGGATGGAACAGCGCAAACGTATCAGGACATTGGGCTCGCTGGCTTTGCTCGCCGTTGTCGGCAGCAGCGGCGCGCAGGCTGCCGAGGCTTTTTCCAGCGAATCGAAATGGATGACCGGGGACTGGGGCGGCACTCGTACCGAGTTGCTGGAGAAGGGCTACGACTTCACCCTCGACTACGTCGGGGAGGTGGCCGGCAACCTGCATGGTGGCTACAACGACGACAAGACTGCACGCTACAGCGACCAGTTTGCCCTTGGCGCACACCTGGACCTGCAGAAGATCTTCGGTTGGCACGATGCCGAGTTCAAGCTGGCGATCACCGAGCGCAGCGGCCGCAACCTGTCCAACGACCGCATCAGCGACCCGCGCGCCGGGCAGTTCAGCTCGGTGCAGGAGGTGTGGGGCCGCGGCCAGACCTGGCGCCTGACCCAGATGTGGATCAAGCAAAAGTACTTCGACGGCGCGCTGGACGTGAAATTCGGCCGCTTTGGCGAGGGCGAGGACTTCAACAGCTTCCCGTGCGACTTCCAGAACCTGGCCTTCTGTGGCTCGCAAGTGGGCAACTGGGTGGGCGGCATCTGGTACAACTGGCCGGTCAGCCAGTGGGCGCTGCGGGTGAAGTACAACATCACCCCGGAATTCTTCGTGCAGGTCGGCGCCTTCGAGCAGAACCCCTCCAACCTGGAAACCGGTAACGGCTTCAAGCTCAGCGGCAGCGGTACCAAGGGGGCAATCCTTCCGGTGGAAGCGGTGTGGTCGCCCAAGGTCAACGGCCTGCCGGGGGAGTACCGTCTGGGTTACTACTACAGCACGGCCAAGGCCGACGATGTGTTCGACGACGTCAACGGCAACCCGCAGGCGCTGACTGGTGGGGCATTCAAGTCGCATTCCAGCAAGCACGGTTGGTGGGTAGTGGCGCAGCAGCAGGTCACCGCCCAAGGTGGCGACGTCAACCGCGGCCTCAGCCTGTTCGCCAACTTTACCGTGCACGACAAGGCCACCAACGTGGTCGACAACTACCAGCAGGTGGGGTTGGTCTACAAAGGCGCCTTCGACGCCCGGCCCAAGGATGACATCGGCTTCGGTGTGGCGCGTATTCATGTGAATGACGACGTGAAGAAGCGCGCCGAACTGCTCAACGCCCAGAGTGGTATCAACGATTACGACAACCCAGGCTTCGTGCCGCTGCAACGCACCGAGTACAACGCCGAGCTCTACTACGGCTTCCACGTCACCAATTGGCTGACCGTACGGCCCAACCTGCAGTACATCAAGAGCCCGGGCGGGGTGGACGAAGTGGACAACGCGCTGGTCGCAGGCTTGAAGATTCAGTCGTCATTCTGAGGGCATTTGTTGTAAATTTACGCCAATCCCTTTTCGGTTCCCGGCACCCACTGGCCTGCAGTGGTTGTCGGGGATAGGCCGAGACAGCGCTATCTCAAACAACAAGAGCTCTGAACCATGCCCGAACATCCGCTCCATCGCTTCTTTTCCTCGCAGCGGCCAAGGCCGACATTCGAGTGGGAGCGTTACCAGCAGCGCGATGTGCTGATCATCGATCACCCCCGTTGCCAGGCGGTCTTCAGCCGCCAGGGCGCGCAGCTGCTGCACTTTCAGCCGGCAGGTGAACGGCCTTGGTTGTGGTGCGCCGAGCAGTGGCCGCAGGTGGGGGCGATCCGTGGCGGCGTGCCGGTGTGCTGGCCGTGGTATGGCCGTCACCCCAGTGAGGACCTGTGGCCGGCCCATGGCTGGGCGCGCCTGCTGGACTGGAAGCTGGTGGACAGCCGCGAAGACGATGAGGGCGTGACCTTGAAGTGGCGCCTGGACCTGTGCGACTGGCAGGTCGACCTGCACGCAAGGCTGGGCAGCCGTATGGAGCTGAGCCTGAGCACCGAGCACCAGGACAGCGAACCCTGCCAGCTGAGCCATGCGCTGCTGGCGTACTGGCGTATCAGCGACGTGTCCGAGATAGCGCTGTCCGGGTTGGAGGATATCGAAGGTTACGACCGCCTCAACCGCCAGGCCTGCCGTGAAGAGGGCGCGCTGAAGCTCAAGGGCGGCTGTCAGAAGGTTTACCCCGGCACGCCGAGGGTGCAGCTGCAGGACCCGGCCTGGCAGCGCGAGCTGTGCATCGATACCGGCGACAGCGACGACACCGTGGTCTGGCACCCGGGTAACCGACCGCTGATGGGCGTGACCGGCCGTGAAAGCCAGCGCTTTGTCTGTGTCGAGGCCGCCAGCGGCAGTGGCGAGGGCCTGAGCCTGGCGCCGGGGCAGCGTGCCCACCTGCGGCTGCAGGCGCACCGGCTCAGTTGAGTTCGTCGTCCTCGATCGGGTAGCGGCTGGCGTTCAGGCTTTCCTTGATCTTGCGCAGGTGCGGCTGGAAGTCGACGCCGCGGCGCAGGGTCATGCCAGTGGCCAGCACATCGAGCACGGTCAGCTGGATGATCCGCGAGGTCATCGGCATGTAGATGTCGGTGTCTTCCGGCAACGGGATGTGCAGGCTCAGGCTGCAGGCGTTGGCCAGCGGCGAGCCGGCGGCGGTCAGGCCCAGCACCGAGGCGCCGTTTTCACGGGCCAGGCGGGCCACTTCGACCAGTTCGCGGGTGCGCCCGGTGTAGGAAATGATCACGAACAGGTCGCCAGTGTGGGCCACCGAGGCCAGCATGCGCTGCATCAGTACATCGGCGTGGGCCGACACTGCCAGGTTGAAGCGGAAGAACTTGTGCTGGGCGTCCAGGGCCACCGGGGCCGAGGCGCCCAGCCCGAAGAAGTGGATCTGCCGGGCCTGGATCATCATGTCCACGGCGCGGCTGACCTGCTGCGGGTCCAGTTGCTGGCAGGCGCCGTCGAGCGAGGCGATGGCACTGGCGAAGATCTTCTGGGTGTAGGCTGCCGGGTCATCGTCGGCCTCTACCGCGCGGCTGACGTAGGCGGCGCCGCTGGCCAGGCTTTGTGCCAGTTGCAGCTTGAGTTCGGGGTAGCCGCTGACGCCAAACGAGCGGCAGAAGCGGTTGACGGTCGGTTCGCTGACCTTGGCCGCCTGGGCCAGCGCAGCAATGCTGAAGCGGGTGGCTTGTTGCGGGTTGAGCAGGATGACTTCGGCGACTTTGCGTTCGGCCTTGTTCAGCTCGTCGAGGCGTCCCTGGATCTGCTCCAGGAGGTTTCGCACGCGGTCCATGGGTGTGTCCTTGGGTCGGGAAGACAGCCGGCTGACGAAGCAGCAGGCTTTTTGCACGGTCGTCTATCGTACTGTCGGTGCGGGTGGCGCACCACTTGTCTGTAATACTTGTGTTTAATGTTGTGGTTTTTACTACATTATCCCTTGAAAACCGTATTCGAAAGCGGTATTCCTAGACCAACTTTAGGAAAGAACCTACATCATGGCTGCGATCAGTGTCGATCCTTGCACATTTGCCCTGTTTGGCGCCCTTGGCGACCTGGCGTTGCGCAAGCTGTTTCCTGCGCTCTACCAGCTCGACCGTGCCAACCTGCTGCACCCGGACACCCGCCTGCTGGCGCTGGCCCGCGAGGCAGGCAGCGCGCAGGAGCACCTGAACAGCATCGAAGCTCACCTGCGCCGGCATGTGCCCGAGGCCGATATCGAGCCTGCTGCATTGGGCCGCTTCCTGGCCCGGTTGAGCTACCAGCACCTGGACTTCCTGCAACCTGAGGGTTACCAGGCCCTGGCCGAGCAGTTGCCGGGCGACCTGCCGCTGATCGCCTACTTCGCCACGGCGGCAGCGGTGTACGGGGCCATCTGCGAAAACCTCGACAACGCCGGGCTGGCCCCGCGTACCCGGGTGGTGCTGGAAAAGCCCATCGGTCACGACCTGGAGTCGTCGCGACGGGTCAACGATGCCGTGGCGCGGTTCTTCCCCGAAAACCGGGTGTACCGTATCGACCACTATCTGGGCAAGGAGACGGTGCAGAACCTGATTGCCCTGCGTTTCGCCAATAGCCTGTTCGAAACCCAGTGGAACCAGAATTCCATCTCCCACGTGGAGATCACCGTTGCCGAAAAGGTCGGTATCGAAGGCCGCTGGGGCTACTTCGACAAGGCCGGCCAGCTACGCGACATGATCCAGAACCATCTGCTGCAGTTGCTGTGCCTGATCGCCATGGACCCGCCCAGCGAGCTGTCCGCCGATGCCATTCGTGATGAGAAGGTGAAGGTGCTAAAGGCCCTCGCACCGATCACGGGCGAGGGTTTGAGCACCCAAGTGGTGCGTGGTCAGTACATTGCCGGCTACAGCGAGGGCAAGCCGGTACCTGGCTACCTGGAAGAGGACAACGCCAACGCCCGCAGCGACACCGAAACCTTCGTCGCCCTGCGTGCCGATATCCGCAACTGGCGCTGGTCGGGTGTGCCGTTCTACCTGCGCACCGGCAAGCGCATGCCGCAGAAGCTGTCGCAGATCGTCATCCACTTCAAGGAAACGCCGCACTACATCTTCGCCCCGGAACAGCGTTTGCAAATCGGTAACAAGCTGATCATTCGCCTGCAACCGGACGAAGGCATTTCTTTACGGGTGATGACCAAGGAGCAGGGCCTGGACAAAGGCATGCAACTGCGCAGCGGCCCGTTGCAGCTCAATTTTTCTGACACCTGGCGCAGTACGCGGATTCCGGATGCCTACGAGCGCCTGTTGCTCGAAGTGATGCGTGGCAACCAGAACCTGTTCGTGCGCAAGGACGAAATCGAATATGCCTGGAAGTGGTGCGACCAGTTGATCGCTGGCTGGCGTAATGCGGGCGATGCGCCCAAGCCATACGCGGCGGGCTCCTGGGGGCCGATGAGCTCGATTGCATTGATCACACGCGATGGGAGGGCGTGGTATGGGGATATCTGAACTGAAATTGCCGGCAGCCGTGAAGGTTCACGAGCTGGCCGACGCCAAGACGCTGGCTGCAACCCTGGCCCATGATGTGGCCGAGCGCCTTCGTGCAGCCATTGCCGCCAAGGGCCAGGCCTGCGTGGTGCTGTCTGGTGGCCGCAGCCCGGTGCCATTCCTTGAGAAGCTGGCCAGTGAACACCTGGACTGGGCCAAGGTTACCGTCAGCCTGGCCGATGAGCGCTGGGTGCCGGTGGAGCATGCTGATAGCAACGCTGGCCTGTTGGCCCGCCACCTGCTCACGGGGGCGGCGGCCAAGGCCCGCTTTGTTAGCCTGTACCAGCAGGCGGAAAACCTTGATGCCGCTGCGCTCAAGGCCGACCAGGCCTTGACCGGGCTGCCGCCGATCGACGTGCTGGTGCTGGGCATGGGTGACGATGGCCATACCGCCTCGCTGTTCCCCGCCAGCCCCAACCTGGAAGCAGGCCTGGACCTGGCCAGCCCGCGTCGCTGCCTGCCGTTGCTGGCGCCGAGCGTGCCGCACCAGCGCCTGTCGATGACCCGCTCGCTACTGGCCAGCGCCGCCTTCATCGCGCTGTCCGTGCAAGGGCCGGGCAAACTCGCTACCCTGCGCGCCGCGCTGGCTGGCAACGACCTTACTGAAATGCCGATTCGCGCTTTTCTTCACGACCCCCTGGACATCTACTGGTGCCCATGAGCCAAGGATCCACTGTCATGACCACCCTCGAACGCCCACAGCCAAAGCTCTCGATGGCCGACAAGGCCGCCCGGATCGATGCCATCTGCGAAAAGGCGCGCATCCTGCCGGTGATCACCATCGCCCGTGAGGAAGACATCCTGCCGCTGGCCGATGCCCTGGCCGCCGGCGGCATCCGTACCCTGGAAGTGACCCTGCGTTCCCAGCATGGGCTCAAGGCCATCCAGGTGCTGCGTGAGCAGCGCCCGGAGTTGTGTGTAGGGGCCGGTACCGTGCTTGATCGCAGCATGTTCGCCGCTGTCGAAGCAGCCGGTGCACAGTTCGTCGTCACCCCGGGCATTACCCAGGACATTCTCGAAGCGGGCGTGGACAGCGAAATCCCGCTGCTGCCAGGCATCAGTACGCCCTCCGAAATCATGATGGGCTATGCCCTGGGCTACCGCCGGTTCAAGTTGTTCCCGGCGGAAATCAGCGGCGGCGTTGCGGCGATCAAGGCCTTTGGTGGCCCGTTTGGCGATATTCGTTTCTGCCCAACCGGCGGCGTTAACCCGGCCAATGTGCGTAACTACATGGCCTTGCCCAACGTGATGTGCGTGGGCGGAACCTGGATGCTCGACAGCAGCTGGATCAAGAACGGCGACTGGGCGCGGATCGAAGCGTGCAGCGCGGAGGCGATGGCACTGTTGGACGCCAGCTGAATTTGTTGTGTGCTTTACAGCTTGAGGGGCGCTTGGTCAGCGCCCCTTTTTTTATGGGCGTTTTTTGTGTGACCGGGTCGCCGGTGCAAGAAGCCTTTCCCGATTATCGATACCGAATACGACGATTACGATGGCGCTGCAATCCTGAATGCAAAGCGGAGAGTTTGTATGAGCTTCATCGATAAAGAAATGATTAGAACGATTGGCAACTTTCCCCATAAGCGGGGAGCTTATGAAATAGAAACTTATTTGTATGGCGTAGACGGTAAGGTCAATCCTGGCTGCTGGATACTTGGCGACACCGTTTACGGTGACATGTATGTCGTCAATCAGAACTGGGGTACCTACTCTACCCCGATAATGGCGTATCTGGAGTATGCGGGAATGGCACGGGTCCCCAGTAGCGTAACGCATACTGAAGAAGTGTCTACGGTGGAGGGGTATAGCCGCTCGTTCTCTTCCTCTGTAGAAACAGAGGTCAACCTCGGGACGGGATTTCTGGGGAGCGTTGTGGGTGGGAAGCTGACATCCACGACCACTCAGGGTATTAGCCACTCGACTACGCGGTCCCGGAAAATTGAATTGGAAGGGCCGGGTATTTTCAACTTTTATCAGATGCACATGGTCTATGCGCATTGTGTTACAGGTGCCGGAAATTTCGCGGATTTCTTTAAATACGCAAAGGCTAAAACCTACGCCAAAGCGGGTAGGAAGGACAGGGAGGATCTGTGCATACTTACGTCTATTGCAACCAGTTCAATCATCACGGTAGCTGCTGAAAATTCGGTCAAGCCGCTAGGGTGGGATGAAATTCAAGAGGCAGCGTTGGTGAAGGGCCATCAGTTCCCGGAAAATAGTGGCCGATGGGTATTCAATTATGGTGCTTACTTCACACCCGGTAATCGCTATTAAATTCTGACAGAAAAAAACCGCATCATGGATGCGGTTTTTTTGTAGCTGGAACCATCAGGCTGCTTTGGCTTCCTGCTGACTCAGCGAGCGGTTCAGCGCGCTGAACAGGGCCTTGAAGCTGGCCGTGGTGATGTTCTCATCGATACCCACGCCATGTACCGGGCGGCCACCGGCCACGCGCAGTTCGATGTAGGCAGCTGCCTTGGCGTTGGTGCCAGCGCCAATCGCATGCTCGTTGTAGTCCATGATCTCCACGGCAATCGGCAGGCCGGCCACCAGTGCTTCCAGGGCGCCGTTGCCCTTGCCGCGCCAGTGCAGTGTGGTTTCGCCTTCGCCAGCAACTTCCACTTCCACGGCGCTGTGGCCGTTTTCTTCCTGCAGGCGGTGGCTGACCAGCGCGTACGGCGCGTTGGCCTGGAGGTATTCCTTGTGCAGCAGGCTGTAGATCTGCTGGGCGGTCATTTCCAGGCCCAGGCGGTCGGTTTCACCCTGTACCACCTGGCTGAATTCGATCTGCATGCGACGCGGCAGGCTGATGCCATATTCCTGCTCGAGCAGGTAGGTGATACCGCCTTTGCCCGACTGGCTGTTGACGCGGATTACCGCTTCGTAGCTGCGGCCGATGTCGGCCGGGTCGATCGGCAGGTATGGCACTTCCCACAGTTCGCCATCCTGCTGCTTGGCGAAGCCCTTGCGGATGGCGTCCTGGTGCGAGCCGGAGAAAGCGGTGTGGACCAGGTCGCCCACGTACGGGTGACGTGGGTGCACCGGCAGCTGGTTGCACTCTTCGACCACTTTGCGCACGCCGTCGATGTCGGAGAAGTCCAGCAACGGGTCGATGCCTTGGGTGTAGAGGTTCAGTGCCAGGGTCACCAGGTCGACGTTACCGGTACGCTCGCCGTTGCCGAACAGGCAACCTTCGGCACGGTCGGCGCCGGCCATCAGGCCCAGCTCGGTGGCGGCGATGCCGGTGCCACGGTCGTTGTGGCAGTGCAGGCTGATGATCACGCTGTCGCGGCGGCTGACATTGCGGCAGAACCATTCGATCTGGTCGGCGTAGATGTTCGGCGTGGACACTTCCACGGTGGCCGGCAGGTTGAGGATGATCTTGTGCTCGGGCGTCGGGTTCCATACCTCGATCACCGCGTCGCAGACTTCCTTGGCGAAGTCCATCTCGGTGGCACTGAAGGTTTCGGGCGAGTACTGGAAGGTCCACTGGGTTTCCGGCTGCTGGGCAGCGTACTTGACGAACAGCTTGGCCGCGTTCACCGCGATGTCCTTCACGCCTTGCTTGTCCTGGTTGAAGACAATGCGGCGGAACGACGGGCTGGTGGCGTTGTACAGGTGGACGATGGCCTTCTTTGCGCCGCGCAGCGATTCGAAGGTGCGTGCGATCAGGTCTTCACGGGCCTGGGTCAACACCTGGATGGTGGTGTCGTCCGGGATGTGGCCGTCCTCGATCAGGGTGCGCACGAAGTCGAAATCGGTCTGCGAGGCAGACGGGAACGACGCTTCGATTTCCTTCACGCCCACCTGCACCAGGGTCTTCCAGAAGCGCAGTTTCTTCTCCGAATCCATCGGCTCGATCAGCGACTGGTTGCCATCACGCAGGTCGGAGCTGCACCAGATCGGCGCGGCGGTGATGGTCTTCGACGGCCAGGTACGGTCGGGCAGGTCGATGGTCGGGAAGGCGCGGTACTTCTTCGAAGGGTCTTTGAGCATGGACATGGAAGCAATCCTTTTGTGTGCGGCCGAGATCGGGCCTGCCGAGCGATAACGAGATGAAGAGGCGAGGCGACGCGATTCAGCCTGGTAGTCGGGCGCTGACCAGGCAGAGGCTGCGATGTTGTCGGAGCAGGATGAGGGTGCTGAAGGTTTTCATGCCTTCAACCCTAACCAGAGAGGTCAGGGATGGCAAGTGCTCGGGAAAAATTGAGAGAAATGCTTAAAAAAAGCCATTGAGCGAGATTTTATGGCTGTAATTAGCTGAGTGTTTCTTTATTTTTGCGCGGTATATTTCGATGGCGCAACCCAGTGGTATGGGTGATGACAGTGCTGGCCTCAGGGTTGGAATGCGCCAATGAAAATCGCCGGGTCCACCCGCGCATCATTCAGGCTGATGTTCCAGTGCATGTGCGGCCCGGTTGCCCGCCCGGTCGAGCCTACGCGCCCGACCACCTCGCCACGGCGCAGTTGCTGCCCCACCTGCACATCGATCTTCGACATATGGCAGAACATGCTGATAAAGCCCTGCCCATGGTCGACGAACACCGTGCGGCCATTGAAGAAGTAGTCCCCCACCAGGATCACCTTGCCATTGGCCGGGGTCTTGATGGGTGTGCCCGCCGGCACCGCGAAGTCCAGCCCGGCATGGGGGTTGCGCTCCTCACCGTTGAAGAAGCGGCGCACGCCGAATTTGCTCGACAGCGGGCCGTTGACCGGCTTGTCGAGGATCAGGTTGCTCGGCAGGGTAGGGCTGAAGCTACGGTAGGCCTTGATCTGCTCGGCCAGTTCGCGGTCGATGCGCTTGAGGTCGGCCGGGTTCGGGTTCACCTGGCGAGTGTTCTTCAGGGTGATGCGCTGTTCAGGGTACTTCTTGCTCCCGACGCTGAAGGGCAGGGTGCGGCCGTCCTGGCTCAGCACGGCTGTACCGGGCTTCTGGGTCAGCGGGATGCCGACGATGGCCAGCCAGTTGTCCTGCTCCTTCACCACCAGCACCGGCTTGCCGTCGAAACGGGCGCTGGGCGCGCTGGTGGCGGGGCCCAGGTCAACCACCGCCACGCCACCCGGCACCGGCTTGTTCAGTGTGCGGGTGATATAGCTGGCCTGGGCGCCGCTAGCCAGCAGCAGGAGGGAGAGGGCGAGCAGGGGCGCGAGCAGGCGGGGCATGTGTCAGTCCAGTAGTGAAAGAGTGACCGGGGTCAGGTGGTTGTCTTCGACCCGCACCTGCAGTTCGCCTTCGTTCAGGCGGGCGGTGAGGCGCTGGCCGTTGCGGGTCTGTTCGGCACTGCGAATGGCCTGGCCCTGGTCGTCCAGCAGGATGCTGTAGCCGCGGGCGAGGGTGGCCAGCGGGCTGACCACTTGCAGGGTTTGCAGCTGGGCCTGGAAGCGTTGGCGACGGTCTTTCAACACATCGCGCATGGCCCGGGGCAGGCGCTCGGCCAGGCTGTCGAGGCGCTGGCTCAGCAGTTTCAGATTGCGCCCCGGGTGCTGCGCGGCCAGGCGGGTGTCCATGCGTGCCAGGCGCTCGCGGCGCTGGTTGAGGCTGAGCATGAAGGCGCGGCGCAGGCGCATGTCCAGGTCGTCCAGGCGCTGGGCTTGCTGACGCAGGCGCTCGCCCGGGTGACGCAGGCGCCGGGTCAGTGACTCCAGGCGCAGGCGGTCATGGGTCAGACGGTTCTGCATGCGCAGCAACAGGCGCCGTTGCAGGCCGTCCAGCCGTTGCTGCAAGCCACTGTTGTCGGGGGCCAGCAACTCGGCCGCGGCAGACGGCGTGGGGGCGCGTACGTCGGCGACGAAGTCGCTGATCGACACGTCGGTTTCATGGCCCACGGCGCTGACAATAGGGGTGACGCAGGCGGCCACGGCACGCGCCACGGCTTCTTCGTTGAAGCACCACAGGTCTTCCAGCGAACCACCACCCCGGGCCAGGATCAGCGCATCGAAACCAAGGCTGTCGGCCAGGCGAATGGCGCGCACGATCTGCGCGATGGCTTCGCGCCCCTGAACCGCCGTAGGGATCAGGTTCAGTTCCACCTGTGGGGCTCGGCGGCCAAACACGCTGATGATGTCGCGGATCACAGCGCCGGTAGGCGAGCTGATGATGCCGATCCGTTGAGGATGGGCCGGTAGCGGTTTTTTGCGTTCGGTGCTGAACAGCCCCTCGGCACTGAGCTTTTCCTTCAGCGCCTCGAAGGCAAGGCGCAATGCGCCGTCACCGGCTGGCTCGACGGTGTCGAGAATCAGCTGGTAGTCGCCACGCCCTTCGAACAGCGAAACCTTGCCGCGTACCCGCACCGCCAGGCCGTCGCGCAGGGCCTGGCGCACCCGCGTGGCGTTTTGCCGGAACAGCGCGCAACGCACCTGGGCGCCGCTGTCCTTGAGGGTGAAGTACATGTGGCCGGATGCCGGGCGGGCAAGATTGGAGATTTCGCCTTCCACCCAGACGCTGCGGAACACGTCTTCCAGCAGCACGCGGGCGCGGCCGTTGAGTTGGCTGACGGTAAGGACCTCACGGTCCAGGCCGAGTCGTTCGAAGGGGTCTTTGATCATGGCGGGCATCATCGCAGTTGCAGGCAGAGAGCTTCAAGCAATATGAACCTCCATTTGCCAGATTGGCGCCACCTCAACTCAGACCTGACACATTGTACATAGGCTCAAATTGAGGCACGGCGACGACTGGGTGAATTGGCTCGTAACTCATGTGCCTGCATTCTGATATCTGTTACCTCCGTTGTGTTCGGAGTTGTAGTTTGCACCGATTGTTGTATCGCCGACGGGAGGTCGGTGAGCGAAGAGTTTTCACTGCTTTGCAGGCTCTCCATTGACGCGTAAGGGGTCGCTTCAGCGCTACCGATAACCTCCTGCGGGCGGGGTTGTGCACGCTGCGTCAGTTCCCGTTGCAGGGTGAGAGCTCGCTCAGTTTGTGCAATTAGATCTGCGGCTTCAGTCGTTTCTTGCTGCTGCGCAAGCCTCTCGAATGCCGAAGTCAGGCTGGGTCGCCTGGAAGAGGTTGCCCGGCGTGTTTGGGCAATACGTTTCGGAGGCGCTAAATGCCCAGATGGGTCAGCAAAGTTCACCGGGTCACCCGCACAGTAGGCATAGCTATTGATTCCCCCTTTGCCGAAGGGGCTCAGGCTATCTGGCGAAAGGAAACGCAATAGGCGTGGGTTGTAGGCGCGATATCCTCTGCCCAGCATGTAGTACTCAGATTGTCGGTCTTGGGGTTCTCCGTTGAATCCCAGCCAAGTTGTAAGGTGGCCTTCCGATTTGCGGTGCCCGTAAGGGCAGTACGGCGTTGCGCGTTGAAGTGCGCAGCACTTGATGCTTTGCAGTGGTTTGAACGCTTCCATGGCGTGAGCCCTGCTTCGTTTCCAGATGTTATTCAAACCCTCTAGCGGGGCAAACTCAACTGGCAGATTTGACTGGTAGGGTGGTGGCTTGGGTCAACGCTGCATCGCTGCCACGAACTGCCGCACCATCTGCCCCGCATCACGTCGGCAAGCCAGCGCTACGGTGCTCTCGCAGCCCCCTTCCAGCGCCACGAAACTGACCGAAGCCGATGCAATTTCACGCATGCACGCTGGCAGTAACGCCACCCCGAACCCCGCCTGAATCAGCTGCAATTGTGTAGTTTTGCGCGACAGCACCTGCGCCGCGCGCGGAAAGAAGCCGGCCTCCATGCACAACGAAGCCGACAGGTAACTCAGCCCGCCACGGTCCCGGTGCGGGATGGAAATAAAGCGTTCTTCCCTCAATTGCTCCAGTTGAACGTGCTGCGCGTTGGCCAACGGGTGCCCAGCGGCGACCGCCAGCAACAGCGGTTCGCTGAACAGTTCATGCAGCATCACGCCTTCGTGCTGGCGCAGCACTGGCAAGCGCAGCAGGCCAATGTCCAGCCGGCCGGCCGCAATATCTTCCAGTTGGGCCTCCGACGACTGCTGCGCGATCTCCAGCGAAACTCCCGGGTTTTCCCGCAAATAGTCCCCCAGGCGAGCCAGCAACGGGCCGATCAGCGGCACAGTACTGGAATGATTCAGGCGCAGGCTGCCCTGCAACCCCTCCCCAATGTCGCGCGTTACGCGCTCAGCTTGCGCCAGGTCGGCCAGCAAGCGGCGTGCCCGTTCCAGAAAGGCCTGGCCGGCCAGCGTCAGGCGCGGCAGGCGTGCCGTGCGTTCGAACAGCGGCGTGCCCAATTGCTGCTCCAGCTCCTTGATCTGCCGGCTCAGCGCCGACTGGGCGATGTACAGCCGTTCGGCGGCGCCGCTGAAGCTGCCACACTCGGCAATTTCCACGAAGTAACGCAACTGGCGGATCGACGTCATGTCATGCCTTTTCGAGATGGCTTTGGCGATAAAGGCATATTAGTCGGCATGGCTCATCGCTGGCTAACCTTGGCCTGTCTTCCCAGGAATTGCTGCCATGCTTGCCCAACTGTCTTTTTCCGGCCTTGACTGGTTACCCATCCTGCTGGGTGTTGGTGTTGCCTACATCGTCTTTGGTATTGCCGGTTTCGGTACCGCGCTGGTGGCCGGGCCGGTACTGATCCATTTCATGCCGTTGTCACGCATCATCCCGCTGCTGGTGCTGCTGGACTTTGTTGCCGCGTTCGGCAACCTGCTGCCGTCGCGCCGGGATGTGGTGCGCAGCGAGTTGTTACGGCTGTTGCCGTTCATGGCCCTGGGCTGCACGTTGGGCGTGGTGTTCCTGCTGCAACTGAAGTCCGACCTTTTGCTGCTGTTGATGGGGGTGTTCGTGACCGCCTATGCGTTGTACGGGCTGGCAGTGAAAGTGCGGCCGGCCAGCCTGTCGGGGTTGTGGGCGGTGCCGATGGGTACGGCAGGCGGGTTGTTCGGGGCGCTGTTCGGCAGCGGCGGGTTTCTTTATGCCCTTTACCTGAGCGCACGGCTGGAAGTGAAGGAACAGGTACGCGCCACCCAGAGCGCGCTGATCAGTTGCAGCACGGTCGTACGCCTGACGCTGTTCCTGATCGCCGGTGTGTATGCCGACCAAAGCCTGTTGCTGCTCGCCGCCTGCTTGCTGCCAGTCATGTTCGTCGGCCTCTGGGTGGGGCGCCGGCTGACCAACCGGCTGTCCCGTGAAGCCTTTGTTCGGCTGGTCACCTGGCTGGTGCTGGCCAGTGGGCTGGCGTTGATTGGTCGCTACCTGAGCGCCTGAGCGGTAGAATTGCGTCATTACCGGCGTTTTTCAGGCTTGTCCCGTACATGAACACCCAGAGCATCATCGTTCCCAAGCTGTCCACCGTCCCGGTGCATGAAGCCCGCGCCCGCGCCATCCTGCGCTGGCTGGTGCGCGAGAAGGTCGTGGAAGAACAGCTGACTACCTGTGGCCGCACCGGCAACCGTATGGGCCATGCCCTGGCCGCAGGGGCGCGCAAGGTGGCCCTCCACCCGGAAAAGCTGCCCTTCGACCAGCAGGTCAACGGCATGGAGGTGGTGCTCAAGCGCTGCATCTACACCCCCACCGAAGGCTTTCTCGAAGAAGCCGGTTGCCCGGAGTGCCGGCGCGAGGTGGGCGAGCCGCTGTTCGAAAGCCTGGAAGAGTGGTCGCCGGCGGTAACCGACAACTTCACCTGCCCGCTGTGCGGCTTTGAAGATGACATCAATGGCTTCATTTACCTGCAGCCATGTGCCTTTTCCAACCTGGGGTTCATCTTCAACAACTGGGGCGAGGCCGGGTTTACCCAGGCCTTTCTCGACAGCTTTGCCGACTGGCTCGACCAGCCGGTGGCCGTGGTGCAGGTAAAAGTGCCACAAGGCTGACCGAAGGCCCTTATTTTGCATTGAGCGGCGCGCCCTGCATGAGTATAATGGCGCGCTTCCATTTTTCCCGCCCGGGAGCCCCCGCGATGCTGCGTATCAGCCAAGAAGCCCTGACCTTCGACGATATCCTCCTTGTACCTGGCTACTCTGAGGTACTGCCTAATGAAGTCAGTCTCAAGACCCGTTTGACCCGTGGCATCGAGCTGAACATTCCGCTGGTTTCCGCCGCCATGGATACCGTGACCGAAGCGCGTCTGGCCATTGCCATGGCCCAGGAAGGCGGCATCGGCATCATCCACAAGAACATGACCATCGAACAGCAGGCCGGCGAAGTACGCAAGGTCAAGAAGTTCGAGGCTGGCGTGGTCAAGGACCCGATCACCATCGAAGCCGACGCCACCGTGCGTGACCTGTTCGACCTGACCCGCCTGAACAACATCTCCGGTGTTCCGGTGCTGGCGAACGGCGACCTGGTCGGTATCGTCACCTCCCGTGACGTGCGCTTTGAAACCCGCCTGGACGCCAAGGTCCGCGACGTGATGACCCCCAAAGAGCGTCTGGTCACCGTCCGCGAAGGCGCCGACAAGAACGAAGTCCGCGAGCTGCTGCACAAGCACCGTCTGGAAAAAGTCCTGATCGTCGACGACAAGTTCAGCCTCAAGGGCATGATGACCGTCAAGGACATCGAAAAAGCCAAGGCCTACCCGCTGGCCAGCAAGGACGACCAGGGGCGTCTGCGCGTCGGCGCTGCGGTCGGCACCGGCAAGGACACCGGCGAGCGCGTTGCCGCCCTGGTTGCCGCTGGCGTTGACGTGGTGGTTGTCGACACTGCCCACGGTCACTCCAAAGGCGTGATCGACCGCGTTCGCTGGGTTAAAGAAACCTACCCGCAAGTGCAGGTGATCGGCGGCAACATCGCCACCGGCGCCGCAGCCAAGGCTTTGGCCGAAGCTGGCGCTGACGCCGTCAAGGTCGGTATCGGCCCAGGCTCGATCTGCACCACCCGTATCGTTGCCGGTGTCGGCGTGCCGCAAATCAGCGCCATCGCCAACGTCGCCGCTGCACTGGAAGGCACTGGCGTGCCACTGATCGCCGACGGCGGTATCCGCTTCTCCGGTGACCTGTCCAAGGCCATCGTTGCCGGTGCGTCCTGCGTGATGATGGGTTCGATGTTCGCCGGTACCGAAGAGGCCCCGGGTGAAGTCGAACTGTTCCAGGGCCGTTCCTACAAGGCCTACCGCGGCATGGGCTCGCTGGGTGCCATGGCACAGGCGCAAGGCTCGTCCGACCGTTACTTCCAGGACTCCTCGGCCGGCGCCGAGAAGCTTGTTCCTGAGGGGATCGAAGGCCGCGTGCCTTACAAGGGCGCCCTGGCCGCGATCATCCACCAGCTGATGGGCGGCCTGCGTTCGTCCATGGGCTACACCGGCAGCGCAACCATCGAAGAGATGCGCACCAAGCCGGAATTTGTACGCATCACCGGTGCCGGCATGGCCGAGTCCCACGTGCATGATGTGCAAATCACCAAAGAAGCCCCTAACTACCGCGTAGGCTGAGGCTTCCAGCAATATAAGGATGCGGGGCTGTCACGACAGCCCCGCGTCGTTTCCGATTTCCACTGACGAGATTGAGTCATGGCCCTCGACATTCACGCTCACCGCATCCTGATCCTCGATTTCGGTTCCCAGTACACCCAGCTGATTGCCCGCCGCGTGCGCGAAATCGGCGTGTACTGCGAACTGCACCCGTTCGACATGGACGATGAAGCGATCCGCGAATTCAACCCGCGCGGCATCATCCTCGCTGGCGGCCCCGAGTCGGTCCACGAAGCCAACAGCCCGCGTGCCCCGCAGGCTGTGTTCGACCTGAACGTACCGGTGCTGGGCATCTGCTACGGCATGCAGACCATGGCCGAACAGATGGGCGGCAAGGTCGAAGGTTCCGAGCTGCGTGAGTTCGGTTATGCCCGCGTAGACGTGGTCGGCAAGAGCCGCCTGCTCGACGGCATCGAAGACCACGTTGACGCCGACGGCGTGCTGGGCCTGGATGTGTGGATGAGCCACGGTGACAAGGTCACCCAGATGCCGGGCAACTTCCATGTACTGGCCAGCACCCCGAGCTGCCCGATCGCCGGCATGTTCGACGATACTCGCGGCTACTATGGCGTGCAGTTCCACCCTGAAGTGACCCACACCAAGCAGGGCGGTCGCATCCTGTCCCGCTTCGTGCAGGACATCTGCGGCTGTGAGGCCCTGTGGACCGCCTCCAACATCGTTGAAGACGCCATCGCCCAGGTGCGTGCGCAAGTCGGTTCGGCCAACGTCCTGCTGGGCCTGTCTGGCGGCGTAGACAGCTCGGTGGTTGCCGCACTGCTGCACCGCGCCATCGGCGACCAGCTGACCTGCGTCTTCGTCGACAACGGCCTGCTGCGCCTGCATGAAGGCGACCAGGTGATGGCCATGTTCAAAGAGAACATGGGCGTCAAGGTGATCCGCGCCGACGCTGAAAAGCAGTTCCTCGACAACCTGGAAGGCGAAGCCGACCCGGAGAAGAAGCGCAAGATCATCGGCCGCACCTTCATCGACATCTTCGACGCCGAAGCCAGCAAGCTGGATAACATCCAGTTCCTCGCCCAGGGCACCATCTACCCGGACGTGATCGAGTCGGCTGGCGCCAAGAGCGGCAAGGCCCACGTGATCAAGTCGCACCACAACGTGGGTGGCCTGCCGGAGGAAATGAACCTCAAGCTGGTCGAGCCGCTGCGTGAACTGTTCAAGGACGAAGTGCGCAAGATCGGCCTGGAACTGGGCCTGCCGTACGACATGGTCTACCGCCACCCGTTCCCGGGCCCGGGCCTGGGCGTGCGTATCCTGGGTGAAGTGAAGAAGGAATACGCCGACATCCTGCGTCGCGCCGACCACATCTTCATCGAAGAACTGCGCAAGGCCGACTGGTACCACAAGACCAGCCAGGCATTCGTGGTGTTCCAGCCGGTCAAGTCGGTGGGTGTTGTTGGCGACGGTCGTCGCTACGCCTGGGTCGTGGCCCTGCGTGCCGTCGAAACCGTGGACTTCATGACTGCGCGTTGGGCACACTTGCCATACGAGCTGCTGGAAACCGTCAGCGGCCGTATCATCAACGAAATCGACGGTATCTCGCGCGTTACCTACGACGTGTCGAGCAAGCCGCCGGCCACCATCGAGTGGGAATAAGTTGAGCCACAAGGGCGCCGCAGGGCGCCCTTGTCGTATCTGCGCCTTGCCTGGCTCAAGGAGCAATGTGTTGCATGCCGCGTAATCTCAGCCGGGCATGAAGCTCGGCAAGGTTTTGAAAGCGACGTTCATGAATGGCCGGCCAGTCGGGGCGCTCCACGTAGTAAAATCGCCCATCGCGCTTGATCAGCGTGCGTCGCAAGGTCGAATCCCGGCTGCGGTTGATCAGGTATTCCTGGCCATTGGTACGTTCGATCGCGTAATCGCCAGGCCTTACCAGCAGGCTTTCAAAATCCGGTGATGGCGGGCGGGTGGTCAACACTCCGGCGCGTAGCCGCAGGTCGCTTTGCACATGCCTTAACGCGCCATCGTCGTCCAGGGCATCCACACCAGGGTCTGTGCTGTAAGCGTCAGGTTCGCCGCTCGGGCGGTCTTCGACACGAAGGCCTAGCGCGCCTTCTGTTTCAGCCAGGCCGGTGACGCCATGGAAGGTGTTGGCGTGGGTACTGCCGACCAGCGCAATCCATTTTCCCGAGCCGCGCGCTGCCTGGTCTGCCTCGATAATCAAGTGTGCATGGAAGTTCATCATGCGCTGGCGTGCCACATCGGAAACGGGTGTCGCCCACGCCTGGCGGTAACTGGCCATGCAGTCGATGGACTGTATGCGTACGCCGTTTTTCTGTGCGCTGACCAGTACCTGCCGAAAGGTGTAGCGGCCTTCGGCGTCGGTGCGGTGGCCGACATCCTGGCCTTCTACATAGCGATCCAGCTCCTGCGGCATCACGCCTGTGCGGTTGAACGTATCGATGTCTGCTTGCTGAAAGTCGGTGGTGAAGTGCTCCATGTACAGTGTGTTTACCTTCAGCTTGCGTAGCAGGCGCATGTTGTCGATCAGCAATCGCTTGCTGCCAAGGCCACTGTGCGCTTCGCCAATCACCAAGCCGTTAGTGTTCTGGTACAGGGTTTTGAAAACGGTTTTGGATGAAGCGTTGGCGGGGATTTCGGGTATCTGTGGACGTGGCGGTGTTTGCACTGTGGCCATGAACGCATCGGCATCGGCCGCCAGTTGATCACGTACCTGGCGGAAGCGGGCTATGGCGGCCTGTCGATCCGGGGCGTCGAGGAACGCTCGCGCACCTGTAATCTCATCATCGGAAACATCCTTCAGTGAGGCGCGCAAGTCAGCTGGTATTTCGTAAGGGGTGCCGGGCAAGGGCGGCACGCTTGCGCTTGCCGACGGCCGACCCCAGATTTTCAGGCTCGAAAGCATACCCCCGTTGAGGCCGAGGCGTTCCACTGGCTGCCACTGGCCTGCGCCATCCAGGCGGATGGGTAAGCTTTTGTAAAATGAGAAAGGGTTTTCAGGGTCGACGATGGTCCAGGATTTCAGTTCGGGTACAAAACGCACTTGGTAAGGCATCTCATCGATCAGTGCGTAAAACTGCCCATCTTGCAGATGGATACCTTCAAGAAATCCTGTACCAGGTTTGCCGCCAAGTACTACATTCGTCTCGAAAGGGCGTAGTGCAGCCCACCTTTCGCTTGGCTGGAAGGGCTGAGGTACCCAGGTTTCAATCGCGTCCGCCACCTCTGAAGCACTTTCATCAGTGGGTTCCCCGCTGTGTTCATGCGCTGATTCTTCCGCCGGTATCGGGGCTTCCCCTTCCTCAGTCGCAGCGCCTGCTTCAGCCACCTCTGTGACCTCGTCAAGGGGTTTGCCGGGTGCGCTGAGCAGAAAGGTCGCGTTGAACAGTGTCTCGATGGCGGCGAAAATCGCGCCGGTAATACCTGCCTTGCGTTCACGCGTGGTCTGCCCGTGAATCGCCTGGTAGATGTTCAAACCCATTTCAGCAATGCCGGCCCCCACCAGCGCCAAAGCTACCGGCCAACTCACTGCCGCCATGGGGCCGAACACCTGCACGCCCGCTTTCAGATAACCGATCCACAATTGTCTGCGCAGGTCGGCGTTGGAGCGCAAAGAGAAATGCGCATCATCGATCATCCGCTGGCGAGCTTTGTTGCGCAGCCAGTCGAAGGCATCCTCTTCAATTGCCAGGTCGAGGGTGTTGAGACCGGTGTAATCCTGTTTGCTCAAACCATGAAAGAGCAGATCAATCAGGTGATTCAGCCCGACTTTACCGTCAGCCTCTTCGCGATCGTCGAGGGAGAAATGTGCCAGAAAACGGGTTCGGTTTTCGACATAAGTGCAGTTCGTGAGCACCCAACAGAACAGTGCCAGGTCATTTGGAAAGTAATGTAGACCGTCGACATCGCCCGGCATGTAAATCAGCTGGCTGCCATTGGCAAACTGCAGGCGAAGGATGTCCGTCGCCACATACCCGCCAATGTCCAGCGCGCATACGCGCGTTGCTCCACCCGGCAAGACCCTTTGTTGCAGTGCTTCCAGCGACGGCGGCCAGGTCGTCTCGCCCACCAGGGCATGAGCGATATCCTGGCCGTGGCGGGCTAGCTCGGATGAGGGATCTTCCGCGCATGCCTCCAGTAATTTGCTCATGAAGTTGGCTTTGGCCAACGTGCGGAAGTTCTCTGAATGCTCGGCCCAGAAAGACGTCATCCGCGTTTTGAATGCCGTGGCAAAATCAATGCTCCAGAAATAATCCAGAACATCCTTGGCTTGGAGTCGAACTTCATTGCGCTCGTCATACGCGTCTTTGCCTGGCCCATCGCTGTAGAAGCCAGCGAGATAACTGAGCACGTCTGCGTTGTCCTGGGCCTGGGCATCGAAGCGGTGCATCACCAGTTGTGGCAGGGTCAGGGATTCATACGGCTGATCCAGGTGTTGCCAACCGTTGAAGGTTCGAGGGCTGCTGACGGCGGTGTGAAAACGGTGCAGGTAGACATTGTCGGGCTCCAGCGCTTTCAGATCATGGCGCGCGAGGAGTTGTTGCGCGACTTCACGCGCCATCTCGCGCATGTCAGGGCAGTCTTCAGTGAGGTGTGCGGCGAGGGTCATCAGCATTTGCTGGTCGCCAGGGAGCGTGTCGGTAAGCATCACGGTGGTCCAGTTGAAGTGAAAGGGTGCCAGCTTCGAACGGCCGTGAGCCAGGGCGGTGGTGCTTATTGCTTGTCAGGTCGCTTCGGGATGCCGGGTTTTCACTTAATATTTCCCATTTGCAGGTGTATCGTATTCGCCCTTTATCGCCAGCCACGGCTGGCAGCTTGATTGCGCAGAACACGAGGTACCCGCACCGATGTCCTTCACCCGTCGACAAATGCTCAAGGGCCTGACCGGCCTGGTTGTGGTTGGCCTGGGCGCCGGTGGCGCGGCGCGTTACTGGCTCGGCAAAGTCGAAGATGACAATGCCGGGCATGATTACGAGCTGATCGCCGCGCCGCTGGATGTCGAGCTGGTGCCAGGCTTCAAGACCGAGGCCTGGGCGTTCGGGCCGTCGGCACCGGGCACCGAGCTGCGCGTGCGCCAAGGCACCTGGTTGCGGGTGCGCTTCATCAACCACCTTCCGGTGGAGACCACTATTCACTGGCACGGCATTCGGCTGCCGCTGGAAATGGACGGCGTGCCTTATGTGTCGCAATTGCCGGTCAAGCCGGGCGAGTACTTCGACTACAAGTTCCGCGTGCCGGATGCTGGCAGCTACTGGTATCACCCGCATGTCAGTAGCTCCGAAGAGCTCGGCCGCGGCCTGGTCGGCCCGCTGATCGTCGAGGAGCGTGAGCCCACCGGGTTCCAGCATGAGCGCACGTTGAGCCTGAAAAACTGGCATGTGGACGAGCAGGGCGCCTGGCTGCCTTTCAGCATCCCTCGCGAGGCGGCGCGCAATGGCACCGCAGGGCGCTTGATCACCATCAATGGTCAGGCCGGCTCGGTCACCGAGCTGCCGGCTGGCCAAGTGGTGCGGGTGCGCCTGCTGAACCTCGACAACACCTGGACGTACCGCCTGAACCTCAAGGGCAACTGCGAGGCGAAAATCTATGCCCTCGACGGCAATCCGGTGACCCCGCGACTACTGGAGGACGAGTACTGGCTCGGCCCCGGCATGCGCATCTGCCTCGCCATCCGTATTCCCCAGGCCGGCGAGGAGATCTCCCTGCGCGATGGTTTCGTGCGCCTGGGTACCCTGCGTTCGGTGGCCAGCAATGACGCGCCGAGTGACTGGCCGCCAGCGCTGCCGGCCAACCCGATCGCCGAGCCGGACCTGGAGAATGCCGAAAAGCTCAACTTCAATTTCGAGTGGGCGGCCGGCGTCTCGGTCACCCCAGACCCGGGCAAGCCGTCGAGCATGTGGCAGATCAACGGACAGGCCTGGGATATCACCGACAAGACCTGCGCCGACCGCCCCATCGCCACGTTGAAAAAGGGCAAGAGCTACATCTTCGAGCTGAAGAACATGACCCAGTACCAGCACCCGATCCACCTGCATGGCATGAGCTTCAAGGTGATCGGCTCCAACCGTCACGACATCAAGGAGCCGTGGTTCACCGACACCTACCTGCTGGGCAAGAACGAGCGCGCACAGGTGGCACTGGTTGCCGATAACCCGGGCACCTGGATGTTCCATTGCCACGTCATCGACCACATGGAAACCGGCCTGATGGCCGCGATTGCGGTGGTCTGATGCGCCCGCAAATCGTCGATCGCAGCCGCGATCAGGAATTCATGCGCCTGGCCCTGGCCTTGGCCGCCGAAGGTGCGGCGCTGGGCGAGGTGCCCGTGGGGGCGGTGCTGGTGCAGCATGGGCAGGTGATCGGCCAGGGCTTCAACCGGCCGATCATCGACAGCGACCCCAGTGCGCATGCCGAGATGGTGGCCATCCGTGCAGCGGCGAAATCGGCCAGCAATTACCGCCTGCCCGGCAGCACCCTGTACGTGACCCTGGAACCGTGCAGCATGTGCGCGGGGCTGATCGTGCATTCGCGGGTGATGCGCGTGGTATTTGGCGCGCTGGAGCCCAAGGCAGGCATTGTGCAGAGCCAGGGGCAGTTCTTCGGCCAGGGGTTCCTCAACCACAGGGTGATGGTGGAGGGCGGGGTGTTGGCGCAGGAGTGCGGGCAGATCCTCAGCGACTTCTTCAAGGCCCGCCGGGCCAAGACCTAGCGCTCCAGAGAGGCGCGGTTCCTGTAGGAGCAGCCTTGTGCTGCGAAGAGGCCCGCATGGCAATAGATTCTTTGTGGCTATACCGGCCTCTTCGCAGCGCAAGGCTGCTCCTACAGGAAATCTATTGGCCTGAGGGCGATGGTGCCTACATCGGCGGCGACTGGTCCGCCGGCTTGGTCTTGTTGACCCCGGGCACATGCAGGTTGCCTTCGGCCACCTGGCCTTCGAGCTGCGGCTGGGTCACCCAGGTAAGGATGTCGTAGTAGCGGCGAATGTTGGCCACGAAGTGCACCGGCTCGCCGCCACGGGCATAACCGTATTTGGTCTGGCGATACCACTGCTTCTGCGACAGGCGCGGCAGCATCTTCTTCACGTCCAGCCACTTGTTCGGGTTGAGCTTCTCGCGCTTGGCCAGGGTACGGGCGTCTTCCAGGTGGCCACTGCCGACGTTATAGGCAGCCAAGGCGAACCAGGTGCGGTCCGGCTCCTGGATACTGTCGTCCAGCTCGGCCTTGATCTTCATGAAATACTTGGCACCACCCTGGATGCTCTGTTTCGGGTCCAGCCGGTTGGACACACCCATGGCCTGGGCGGTGCGCTGGGTCAGCATCATCAGGCCGCGAACACCGGTCTTGGAGGTGACCTCCGGCTGCCACATCGATTCCTGATAGCCGATGGCGGCCAGCAGACGCCAGTCCACCTGCTCGACCTTGGCGTAGCTCTTGAAGTGCTTTTCGTACTTGGGCAGGCGCTGTTGCAGATGCTGGGCGAAGGTGTAGGCACCCACATAACCCAATACGTCGACATGGCCGTAATAACGGTCTTTCAGGCGTTGCAGGGTGCCGTTCTTCTGCGCCTTGTCGAGAAATTCGTTGATTTCGTTAAGCAGGCTGTTGTCTTCGCCGGCTGCCACTGCCCAGCGCTGGTCGCGGGTGTCGCCCACGTCGAAGGCCACGCGCACGTTGGGGAAGTACACCTGGTTCATCGCCAGCTCGTTGGAGTCGACCAGGGTCAGGTCGATCTGCCCTTCGTCGACCATGCGCAGCAGGTCGACCACCTCCACGGCATCCGACTCTTCATATTCCAGGCCGGGGTTCTGTTTTTTCAGCTCGGCCAGCAGGTCGGCATGGCTGCTGCCTTTGAGCACCATGATTTTCTTGCCGACCAAGCCCTTGGCATTGGTCGGGCGCGGGCGGCCGTTGCGGTAGATGACCTGCGGGGTCACTTCCAGGTACGGGTGCGAGAATTTCGCCTGGGCCGTGCGCCGCTCGCTGCTGACCAGGCCGGCGGCTGCCAGCACCGGGCCGGAGGGTTTGCCGAGGTCGTCGAACAGCTCATCGAGGTTGTCGGCAGTCTCGATCTCCAGCTTCACCCCGAGATCGTCGGCGAAATGCTTGACCAGCTCGTACTCGAAACCGGTTTCGCCGTTGCGATCCTGAAAGTAGGTGGCCGGGCTGTTGCGGGTGATCACGCGCAGCACGCCATCCTCCTTCACGCGCTCGAGGGTGCTGGGTTTTTCAACGCAGGCACCGAGCAGCAGAAAGAGTCCGGTTGCGAGAAGCCATTTGGCGCAACGCTGGCGCAAAGCAGTGTGGGCGAACATAGGTTGCAGTATACGCAAAGGACCGGTTCAACCATATCTCGACAACGGTTAGCTTGTCTGGTAGCGGGTTTTGTGGTTTGAGGGGCTTGCCTGGCGATGCGCCGCGCGGGCGGCGCTCGATTCCCCAAGCGCTGAAGAACCCAAGGCGAACCCCTCGGAAATCTGACCCGAAAGTCCGGTTACGCCGCCCGGCAGCCGTGGCGTAGAGCGGGTGCCGAAAGCCATCGAATTAGGCTAGAATGCACGGCCTCTAAGCACACCCCTTCCTGAGGCTGTCCCGACGATGTTGATCCTGCGCGGCGCTCCTGCCCTTTCTGCCTTTCGCCACGGTAAATTACTCGAGCAACTGAGCCAGAAAGTCCCCGCTGTTACTGGTTTGTATGCCGAATTCGCCCACTTCGCCGATGTCGATGGCGAGCTGACCGCCGACCAGCAGCAGGTGCTGGGCCGTCTGCTCAAGTACGGCCCGAGCGTGCCGGTACAGGAGCCGACCGGCCGCCTGTTCCTGGTCGTGCCGCGGTTGGGCACCATTTCGCCGTGGGCCAGCAAGGCCAGCGACATCGCCCACAACTGCGGCCTGCAGTCGATTCAGCGCCTGGAGCGCGGTATCGCCTACTACGTTGCCGGCACCCTGAGCGACGCTGATGCCGCACTGATTGCCGCCGAATTGCACGACCGCATGACCCAGCGTGTGCTGGCCCAGCTGGAGCAGGCATCCGACCTGTTCAGCCACGCCCAGCCCAAGCCGATGACCTCGGTGGATATCCTGGGCGGTGGCCGTGAGGCCCTGGCCCAGGCCAACATCGACCTGGGCCTGGCCCTGGCCGAAGACGAGATCGACTACCTGGTCGCCGCCTTCCAGGGGCTCAAGCGCAACCCGAACGACATCGAACTGATGATGTTCGCCCAGGCCAACTCCGAGCACTGCCGCCACAAGATCTTCAACGCCAGTTGGGACATCGACGGCCAGGCTCAGGAAAAAAGCCTGTTCGGCATGATCAAGAACACCTACCAGATGCACAGCGAAGGCGTGCTGTCTGCGTACAAGGACAACGCCTCGGTCATCGTCGGTAACGTGGCCGGCCGCTTCTTCCCGAACCCTGAGACCCGCCAGTACGGCGCGGTGCAGGAGCCGGTACACATCCTGATGAAGGTGGAAACCCACAACCACCCGACCGCCATCGCCCCGTTCTCCGGCGCCTCCACCGGCTCTGGTGGCGAAATTCGCGACGAAGGTGCTACTGGCCGTGGCGCCAAGCCCAAGGCGGGCCTGACCGGCTTCACCGTGTCCAACCTGCGCATTCCGGGCTTCGAACAGCCTTGGGAGCAGGCCTACGGCAAGCCTGAGCGTATCGTCGACGCCCTCGACATCATGATCGAAGGCCCTCTGGGTGGCGCAGCGTTCAACAACGAATTCGGTCGCCCCGCCCTGACCGGTTACTTCCGTACCTTCGAGCAGTCGATCAACACTCCGCACGGCGAAGAAGTGCGCGGCTACCACAAGCCGATCATGCTGGCCGGTGGCATGGGCAACATCCGTGAAGACCACGTGCAAAAGGGCGAGATCACCGTCGGCGCCAAGCTGATCGTGCTCGGTGGCCCGGCCATGCTGATCGGCCTGGGCGGCGGCGCCGCTTCGTCGGTGGCGACCGGTGCCAGTTCGGCTGACCTGGACTTTGCCTCGGTACAGCGCGAAAACCCGGAAATGGAGCGCCGTTGCCAGGAGGTCATCGACCGCTGCTGGCAGCTGGGCGACAACAACCCGATCGCCTTCATCCACGACGTGGGCGCCGGCGGTATCTCCAACGCCTTCCCCGAGCTGGTCAACGACGGTGGCCGTGGTGGCCGCTTCGAGCTGCGTAACGTGCCCAATGACGAGCCGGGCATGGCCCCGCACGAAATCTGGAGCAACGAATCGCAAGAGCGTTACGTGCTGGCCGTCAGCGCCGTCGACTTCGAGCGCTTCCAGGCCATCTGCGAGCGTGAGCGTTGCCCGTTTGCCGTGGTCGGGGAAGCAACCGAAGAGCCACACCTGACCGTAAGCGACAGCCACTTCGGCAACACGCCTGTGGACATGCCGCTGGACGTGCTGCTGGGCAAACCGCCGCGCATGCACCGTTCGGTTACCCGCGAAGCCGAGCTGGGCGATGACTTCGACCCGAGCGAGCTGGACCTGGACAACGCCGTCCAGCGCGTGTTGAACCACCCGGCCGTGGCCAGCAAGAGCTTCCTGATCACCATCGGCGACCGCACCATCACCGGCCTGGTTGCCCGCGACCAGATGGTCGGCCCTTGGCAGGTACCGGTCGCCGACTGCGCCGTCACCGCCACCAGCTTCGACGTCTACACCGGTGAAGCCATGGCCATGGGCGAGCGCACCCCGCTGGCGCTGCTGGATGCCCCGGCGTCCGGCCGCATGGCCATCGGCGAAACCCTGACTAACCTGGCGGCCTCGCGCATCGAGAAGCTGTCCGACATCAAACTGTCGGCCAACTGGATGTCCGCTGCCGGCCACCCAGGTGAAGACGCCCGCCTGTACGACACCGTCAAGGCTGTCGGCATGGAACTGTGCCCGGAGCTGGGCATCACCATTCCGGTCGGCAAAGACTCGATGTCGATGAAGACCAAGTGGAGCGATGAGGGCGGCGAGAAGAGCGTCACCTCGCCAATGTCGCTGATCATCACCGGCTTTGCCCCGGTCACCGACATCCGCAAGACCCTGACTCCTGAGCTGCGCATGGACAAGGGCGAAACCGACCTGATCCTGATCGACCTGGGCCGTGGCAAAAACCGCATGGGCGCCTCGATCCTGGCCCAGACCTACGGCAAGATCGCTGCCCAGGCACCGGACGTCGACGACGCCGAAGACCTCAAGGCCTTCTTCGCCGTAATCCAGGGCCTGAACGCCGACGGCCACCTGCTGGCCTACCACGACCGCTCCGACGGCGGCCTGGTCACCACCGTGCTGGAAATGGCCTTCGCCGGCCACTGCGGCCTCGACCTGCAACTCGACCCGCTGACCGACAACCGCAAGGACGTCCCGGCCATCCTCTTCAACGAAGAGCTGGGTGCGGTCATCCAGGTTCGCCAGGATGCCACCCCGGACGTGCTGGCACAGTTCAGCGCCGCTGGCCTGGGTGAAGAGTGCGTCGCGGTGATCGGCAAGCCGGTCAACAACGCCGAAGTGTCCATCAGCCTGAACGGCGAAGTGCTGTTCGACGACGACCGTCGCATGCTGCAGCGCCAGTGGGCCGAGACCAGCTACCAGATCCAGCGCCTGCGCGACAACGCTGACTGTGCCGACCAGGAATTCGACCTGCTGCTCGAGGAAGACAACCCGGGCCTGTCGGTCAAGCTGGGCTTCGACGTCAACGACGACATCGCCGCGCCTTACATCAAGAAGGGCGTGCGCCCGCAAGTGGCCATCCTGCGTGAGCAGGGCGTCAACGGCCAGGTCGAGATGGCAGCCGCCTTCGACCGCGCCGGTTTCGCCGCCATCGACGTGCACATGAGCGACATCCTCGCGGGCCGTGTCGACTTCGAGGCCTTCAAGGGCCTGGTCGCCTGCGGTGGCTTCTCCTACGGTGACGTGCTGGGTGCCGGTGAAGGCTGGGCCAAGTCGGCGCTGTTCAACGCCCGTGCCCGTGACGCCTTCCAGGCCTTCTTCGAGCGTACCGACAGCTTCGCCCTGGGTGTGTGCAACGGTTGCCAGATGATGTCCAACCTGCACGAGCTGATCCCGGGCACCGAGTACTGGCCGCACTTCGTGCGTAACCGCTCGGAGCAGTTCGAGGCACGCGTGGCCATGGTCGAGGTGCAGAAGTCGAACTCGATCTTCCTGCAGGGCATGGCCGGTTCGCGCATGCCAATCGCCATCGCCCACGGTGAAGGCCATGCCGAGTTCGCCAACGAAGCGGCACTGCTGGAAGCCGACCTGTCCGGTTGCGTGGCCCTGCGCTACGTCGACAACCACGGCAAGGTCACCGAAGCCTACCCGGCGAACCCGAACGGCTCGCCGCGTGGTATCACCGGCCTGACCAGCCGCGACGGCCGTGTGACCATCATGATGCCGCACCCGGAGCGTGTGTTCCGCGCCGTGCAGAACTCCTGGCGCCCGGATGAGTGGCAGGAAGATGCCGCGCTGATGCGTATGTTCCGCAACGCGCGGGTGTGGGTGAACTAAGGCGTGTACAAGCTCGCCTTCTTCGTCCCCGCCAGCCACGTCGAAGTGGTCAAGGCCGCTGTGTTCGCTGCGGGTGGCGGGCGCATCGGTCACTATGACCACTGTGCCTGGCAAACCCTGGGCCAGGGCCAGTTCCGCCCGTTGGACGGCAGCCAGCCGTACCTCGGGCAAACCGGCCAGGTCGAGGTGGTAGAAGAGTGGAAGGTGGAGCTGGTGGTGGCTGACGACCTGATTGCCCAGGTCGTCGCAGCGCTCAGGCAAAGCCACCCGTACGAGACGCCAGCCTATGAGGTCTGGCGGCTCGCCGAGTTCTAGACCGCATCAAGGCCATCGCCGGCAAGCCAGTTCCCACAGGGATATCACTCATTTCAGATTCTGTGATATCCCTGTGGGAGCTGGCTTGCCGGCGATAGGGCCCTGTCAGCCAGCCACAATCTCCTTGCCTTGCTCAGGCTGCTTCAACATTCCACAAGCCAGCAACCCCACCTCGAACAGCACCCACATCGGCACTGCCAGCATCGTCTGCGAAAACACATCCGGCGGTGTCAGGATCATCCCCACCACAAAGCACCCGACGACCACGTAGGGCCTGCTGCGCCTCAGTGTGGCTACATCCGCCAACCCCACCCAGACCACGATGAACGTCGCCACCGGGATCTCGAACGCCAACCCGAACGCCAGGAACAGCGCGAGGATGAAGTCCAGGTACTGGCTGATATCGGTCATCATCGCCACGCCGTCCGGCGTTACGCTGGCAAAAAAGCCGAACATCATCGGGAACACCAGAAAGAACGCGAACGCCATGCCGGCATAGAACAACACGATGCTCGACACCAGCAGCGGCAAGGCAATGCGCCGCTCTCGGCGGTACAGCCCCGGTGCCAGAAAACCCCAGGCCTGGTGCAGCAGTAGCGGCATGGCCACGAACAGTGCGCACATTGCGGTCAGCTTGAAGGGTGTCAAGAATGGCGAGGTGACGCTTGTGGCGATCATGCTCGCGCCTTCCGGCAAAAAGCGCCGCAGCGGCTCGGATACGAGCGTGTACAGCGTCTGGGCGAAAGGGAACAGGCCGGCGAACACCACTGCTACCAGCGCCAGGCAACGCACCAGGCGTTTGCGCAGGTCGCGCAGGTGTTCGGTCAGCGGCATGCCGGCCGCCGGGTCCATGGCAATACTCATGAGGCGTTTTCCTTGGGCAGCGTGACGGTGGCCGCGTCATTGGCCGGCTCCGTGTTCAGGCTGATGCCTTGGCGGATCTCCTGTTCCAGGCGCTGCAAGGGGGCGCTGTCGAGGTCGGGCAACTCGATCTCGCGCTCTACCTGCGTGCGTAAGGCATGCATGGCCCGGCGCGCCTGGCCCAGGCCGCGGCCAAGGGTGCGCGCTGCCACCGGCAGGCGCTCCGGGCCCAACACCAGCAGCGCGACGACGCCAACCAGCAGCAGCTCGCTGAAGCCTACCTCGAACATCAGGCCTGACGGTCCGCTTGAGGCTGCTGCGTGGCCTGGCCGGTCAGTGGGGCCTGTTGCTGAACCTGCGCCTGGCCAGGTGCGTTGGCGTCAGCGTCGCCGCCCATGGACTTGCGAAAACCCTGGATCGCCTCGCCCACATCGCTACCAAGGCCCTTGAGGCGCTTGGTACCAAACAGCAGAAATACGATCAGCAGTACGATCACCAGTTGCCAGATTCCAATGCCACCCATTGCGACCACTCCTGTAAGGTCATGAAAAGGAACGGCAATCCTGCCTCGTGTAGATGACGTGCACATGACGAACGGGCATTGCCATCTACCTGCAACACGCCGCGTGTTGACTGGCGTCTTTATTCCACGAGCGAGGCACGCACGGATGGGTGGCAGGCGACAGCAGGGTGCGGCCCTGCTGATGGTGATGGTGGTGTTGGCAATGCTGGCGGCGGGCATGGCCTGGCTGGTGGAAGATGGCCGGCGCCAGGTGGATGAAGTGCGCCTGCTGCACCAGCGGGTGCAGGCGCGGGCCATGGAGCAGGCTGGCCTGGCCTATGCCGGGCAGGCCCTGCGCGACCCCGCCTGGCGGCTTAGCCCGCTGTTTTGGCAGGCCTTGCGTGGGCAGCCGCTGAACTACGATTTTGGCGCCGGTCAGGCGCAACTGCGGGTGCGCGACCAGCACACCTGCTTCAACGTCAATGCGCTGCTGGGCGCCGATGGCGAACGTGCCGAACGCCAGTTGCGCTACCTGCTGGGCGACGACATGGCTGCCGAGCGCCTGGTCGATGCGCTGGCCGACTGGCTCGACGCCGACAGCGACACCCGCCTGCAGGGCGCCGAAAGCGCCCAGTACCTGCGCCAACAACCGCCGCGCCTGGCGGCCAACCAGCCGATGCTCGACACCAGCGAGCTGAACCTGCTGCTGGAGCCGGACGCCGCTCGCCAGGCTCGTTACCCGATGCTGTGTGCCTTGCCCCAGGTCACCGGCTGGCGCCTGAACGCCAATGCGCTTGGGCTGGAGCACCTTCCGTTACTGGAGGCGCTGTACGAAGGGCGCTATTCGCGGTCGTTGCTCAGCCGCATCATCAGTGGGCGGCCGGCGTCGGGGTACGTGGATGCAGCCGCGTTGCGCCAGGCGCTGGGGGCGGTGGATGACGAAACGTTCGAACGGCTGAGTGAGGGCTTGCTGCTCAACAGTGGGTACTTTCTGCTGCAGCTGTCGTTCGAAGAAGAGGGGCGGGTGATGCGCAGCGAATTCCAGGTGGAGGCGCTGGGGGTGGTGCAATGGCATGCCCGGGTGCCGGCGCAGCAAGTGCGGGTGCGTAGCCGGGAGCCGATGGCCTGGTAAGGCTTGAGATGGTCGGGGCTGCTGTGCAGCCCATTCGCGGCACAAGGCCGCTCCTACAGGGGTACGCGATCCCTTGTAGGAGCGGCCTTGTGCCGCGAATGGGCCGCAAAGCGGCCCCTGTACGCTTGACGATCAGGCAGTCCCGATCTCCCCGCCATCATTGCGCTGAATCACTACCGTCGAAGCCCGCGGGCGAACGGTGGCACCAGCCGGCGTAGCATCGGTCGCCTTGTCGGTATACGGCCAGTTCCCCGGGTGCTGAATGTTGACGAACAGCGTCTTGTTGTCCGGGGTAAAGGCAATCCCGGTCACTTCGCAATCATTCGGCCCAACAAAGAAGCGGCGCAGGTCTACCTGGTTCTGTGCGTTCACCGGCACTTGCTTGCCGGTGGCATCCACAAGGTCGGTAGGGATCACTGCCAGCAACTGGTCGTTGGTGTAATCAGTGAGGGTACTTTCGCCGTTGTCGGTCTCGAACCACAGCACGCCACGGCTATCGAAGCTCATGCCGTCAGGGCTGGCGAACTGGTTCAGTTCGGTCAGGCCGGAACGGTTGATGTCGGCAGTACCGGCGGCGTTTGCGCCGAACACGAAGATGTCCCAGTTGAAGCTCAACTGGTCGTCGCTGTCGTGCCAGCGAATGATGTGGCCGTGGCGGTTCGGGCCTCGCGGGTTGGCCGCATCGACCTTTTCCGGAGTGCGCGCGCTGTTGTTGGTCAGGGTCAGGTACACGTCGCCGTTCAGCGGGTTGACCGTCGTCCATTCCGGGCGGTCCATCGGCGTTGCGCCCACGGCATCGCCAGCCCCACGGGTGTTGAGGATGATGCCTGGCAGGTCACCATACAGCGCACCCAGGGTGCTGCCAGCCGTGGTGGCGGTGGCCACGTCCAGCAGCAGCCATACGCCGGTGCCATCGGCATTGAAGCGCGCCACATAGAGCTTGCCCTGGTCCAGGTACTTGGCGCCGGTGGCGAGGCGGTCGGCCGGGTTGGCATCGGCGGCATCCCACACAGCGGTGGACACCCACTTGTACAGGTACTCGTTGTTCGAGTCGTCACCCATGTACCACACCAGCGGCTTGCCGGCGACTGGCAGGCCTGGGGCGCAGCCCTCGTGGCGGAAGCGGCCCAGCGCGGTGCGTTTGGTGGCCAGGGTGCTGCTGTTGTACGGGTCGATCTCGACGATGTAACCGTAGGTGCTGGCTTCGTTGCGGTAGTCGTCGGTGGCGCTGGCGCCCTTGACGGTGACGTCGAAACGGGCGAACTCGTCGGCCACTTCGGTGCTGTCACCGGCAGCGCTTTCCCACTTGTACTGGCCGCTGGAGGTGCCCACGCCAATACGGCGCTGGTCTTCGGGGCGGGTGCCCTTGTTGACGAAGATGCCCGGCCAGTTCTCTTCACAGGTCAGGTAGGTGCCCCACGGGGTGTAACCGTTGCCGCAGTTGTTGTTGGTGCCACGGCAGTGGGTACCGGCGGTGGAGTATTTGGTCTTGACGTGGTCGGTGCCGCGCAGCGGTCCGGTGATTTCCATGCGCGACGCTGTGGTGAAGCGGCGGTTCAACGGGTCGTTGTCGACCACCTGCCAGCGGCCGCTGACTTTCTTCAGGCGCACCACGCCAGCCCCATGGGCGTTGATTTCCTTGCGCACTTCCTCGACCGGGCGCTTGCCGTTGACATCGGTGGTCGGGCCGGCCGGGTGCAGGGCGGCGGCGTCGATGTACTCGAAGTTGATCGCCAGCAGGCCGTCTTCCGAGCTGCCGTTGATGGGGAAGAAGTGCATGCCGTCATGGTGCATGCCCATGGCGTTGGCCTGGTCGGTCGAGGTGTTGCTGCCGTCGGACTTCCATGGGTTGGCGTTGCTGTTCAGCGGCGTGCCCCACGGCGCCAGCACGTAGGCGCTGTAGCCGGCGGCAACCACACAGGCGTCGGTGCGCGAGCCCGGGATGGACTGGAAGCCCAGTGCCAGTTTCGGCACCTCCGGCTCGGTCACAGGCGGCTCGGTCACCGGTGGCTCGGTGACCGGATCATCGTGATCGGAACCACCACCGTCGAAGCAGCCTGTCAGGCCGGTACCGGCAATCATGGCGATGGCGGCGCCCAGGCTGCCGCGCATCACGCTGCGGCGGCTGAGGTAGGCGTCCATGACGTTGGCCATCGGCATGTTGGCGCTGTGGTTCCGGTCCAGGTTGTCGCCGGTATCTCGACTCATCAGGGTGTCCTTGTAGTGGCTGAGTTAGAGGAACCCGCGACTTTAGTGAGGAAATATGATGATTGATTGGCAGAAATGTTAAGGGGTTTTTAAAACGGCTCGCTCTTAGAAGGTCTTCTGACAGATCAATTTGGAATGTCTGTCGGATTTCTGCCATCAAACTGTAATGCCAACGCCGCAACATCCGTGGCCCGGAATGAATGTGGAAAAGGATGGCAGGTGCGATGGCGAGCAGTGTGCACAGGCGCGAAGTGATCGGCTGGATGGGTGTCGGGGCATTGGCACCGCTGCTCGGCGCTTGTTCCGCCTTCCCTGGGCAGCAGGGCAGCAACGCCGGGCTCGATCTGCTGTACGTGGCCGATACGCTCGATGCCCGCCAACCCGGCCAGGCCGTGGTGCCAGCGACCCGCCTGGGCCCGGTCAGCCACTTGGGCCGCGCGCCCTGGATGACCGGCAGCAGCGCCCGCCTTGCCTACCCGCACCTGGCACCTCTGCTCGATGCCAGCCAGGCAGCCGCCGCGCAGCTGGGCGGCTATGCGGTGCTGGCGGCGCTGCTGGAGCAACTGCGCGGCGAGGCCGGCGCAGGCAACAGCCTGACCCTGGAGAATGGCCAAGGCTGGAACGGCAGTGGCCTGGCCTACCTGACCCAAGGCGAAAGCGGGGTGCAGGGCAGTCAACTGCTGGGCACCGAAGCGCGGGTCAGCAGTGACGAGCGTGTGCTGTGGCCACAACGCAGTACCGGGCTGTATCGCCAAGCTGGCGGCGTTACCCTCGGCGCAGGCCTGGCGGACGCGCAACGCAAAGCCCTGGGCCTTGAAGCCTTGCACGTCTTCGAGCGCGGCGGTGCACGGATTGCCGTGGTCGGCGTGACCGACCCCTATGCCCAGGATCAGAAAGCCTCCCTCAAACTGTGGTACCAGTCGCTGCAGCCGGTGTTCGAGCAGGCCCGGCGCGAGGCCGACCTGGTGGTGGCCATGGCCGATGTCGGCACCGGCCCCGGCCTGTGGCTGGCCGAGCGGGTGCCGCAAATCGATGTGCTGTTGTGCGCCCGTGGCCAGGACCTGTGGCCGGCGCCCGTCGAGGTAACCCAGGCCAGTGGTCGGCGTGTGCCGGTGCTGTTTGCCGGTTGCCGGGGCAGCGGTGCCTTCCGCCTGCGCTGCCAGCGCGTGGCCGGGCTGTGGCAGTTCGACGGGCGGTTCTTCCCGGCCTTTGAACAGCAACTGGCGCCTGCCGCGCAGCTGCGTGTGGGGGCATTGCAGGCAGAACTGCGCCAGCAACGTGCCGGCCATGCGGCGTGGCTCGATCAACCGCTGGCCCGCGCGCCACAGGCCTTGTGGCGCCGTGATACCCGTGGCGGCAGCTGGGACCGCCTGCTGCATCAGGCCTTGGCCGATGACAGCGGCATGCCCGTGCTGTTGCCGGGCCTGCGTTACGACTACCCGCTGCCCAAAGGTGCGTCGATCACACGGGAACACCTGATCAGCCTCACCGGTGGCTACCCGGCACCGGTGGTCGAAGCGCCGGCCCGGCAGGTGGAACAAGTGCTGGAGAACGCTGCAGAGCAGCTGTTCGGCGACCCGCTGCTGCTCGACAACAGCCAGGACCTGCCGCGCTGGCAGGGCCAGGCCTGGGGTGTCAGCTACAGCCCGCAAGGCAAGCGCATCACTGGGCTGGAGCCGGTGCAGGGCCTGTGCCGCACCTTCGGCCTGCAGTTTGAAAGCCAGGCTGGCGAACCCCTGTGGCAGCGGGTCGAAGCCTGGCTCGCCCGCCAACCTGGCGACTGGCAACTGGCGCCGCTGCAACTGCCCGAAGTGCGTTACGTGCAGGGGCACCCGGGCTGGCACCCACGGCAGTTGGCCTCGTGACACTCGCCTCGCGCTTTTTCACCGGCGCTGGCCTGACGCTGGCCGGCTGGCTGGCCGCCCAGTGCGTGCTGCAACTGAGCCGCCAGCCGCAGCCGGCCATGGCGCCGACGGCAGCCGTAAGCCCGCTGCCAGGGCTGATGGTCGGTCACTGGCAAGCGCCCATCGACGACGGCGCCATCGCCATTACTCGCCTGCCATTGCACTACCTCGGCGGCCTCAGGGCGCAGCCGCTGTCTTCCAGTGTGGTGGTGCTGCGCTACGGCGAGCAGGTGCGCACCCTGGCCCGCGGTCAGCGCCTGGCGCCGGGGATCGTGCTGCAGGACATCGACACCGATGGCCTGATTTTCAACAACCAGGGGCGGCGTGAACGCCTGCCCTGGCCGCCACGCCCCGCCGTGACCGGCTTCAAGCGGCAAGGATGAACGATGCCTGTTAGATACTGCGTGGCCGCCGTGCTGAGCCTGGCCCTGGCCACAGGCCTGCCTGAGGCCCGCGCCGAAGAGCCGGTGTTCGATGAAAATGGTACGCCGATGTACGAGGTGAACTTCGTCGACACCGAACTGGGCGAGTTCATCGACAGCGTGTCGCGCATCACCGGCACCACCTTCATCGTCGACCCTCGGGTCAAGGGCAAGGTCACCGTGCGCACCGTCGACCTGCACGACGCCGATGCCATCTACGACATCTTCCTGGCGCAGTTGCGCGCCCAGGGTTACGCCACTGTCGACCTGCCCAACGGCAGCGTGAAGATCGTCCCCGACCAGGCCGCGCGCCTGGAGCCGGTGCCGGTGGAGGCGGGTGGGCAGCAGGGCGAAGGCAGTGACAGCGTGGCGACGCGGGTATTCAACGTGCGCAACGCCGCCAGCGAGCAGGTGCTGGGCATCCTCAAACCGCTGATCGACCCACGGGTCGGTGTGATCACACCGTACCCGGCGGCGCACCAGTTGGTGGTGACCGACTGGCGCAGCAACCTGGACCGAATCGCCAGCCTGCTGCGCCAGCTCGACCGCCCCCAGGAAGCACCTGGCAACGGCAGTACCCAGGTCATCTACCTGCGGCACGCCAATGCAGGTGAAGTGGTCAAGGTGCTGCGCGGGCTGAGCCAGGAAGGCATGGCGCCGGCTGAAGGCACGGGCGAAGGCGAGGGCAAGGACAGGCCGGTAATGGCCGCCGCCGGTGGCCCGGGCATTCGCCTGGAGTACGAAGAAGGCACCAACGCTGTGGTCATGGTCGGCCCCGACAGCGAGCTGGCCGCCTACCGCACCATCGTCGAACAGCTGGATATCCGTCGTGCCCAGGTGGTGGTGGAGGCCATCATCGCCGAGGTGTCCGACAGCAGCGCCCAGGAGCTGGGTGTGCAATGGCTGTTTGCCGACGAAAAATTCGGCGCCGGCATCGTCAACTTCGGCAGCAACGGGGTGAACATCGCCAATATCGCCGGGGCTGCTGCCAGTGGTGACAACGAGGCGCTTGGCGACCTGTTGTCCGCGACCACCGGCGCCACGGCGGGCATCGGCCATTTCGGCGGCGGGTTCAACTTTGCCATGCTGGTCAATGCACTGAAGGGCAAGAGCGGCTTCAACCTGCTGTCCACGCCCACCCTGTTGACCCTGGACAACGCCGAAGCGTCGATCCTGGTCGGCCAGGAAGTGCCCTTCGTTACCGGCTCGGTCACGCAAAACAATGCCAACCCGTACCAGACCATCGAGCGCAAAGAGGTCGGGGTGAAGCTGCGTATCAAGCCGCAGATCAACATCGACAACAGCGTGCGCCTGGACATTGTCCAGGAGGTGTCGTCGATTGCCGAGTCCAGCGCGGCCAGCGACGTGATCACCAACAAGCGCGAGATCAAGACCAAGGTCATGGTCGAAGACAATGGCCTGGTCATTCTCGGCGGCCTGATCAGCGACGAGTTGAGCACCAGCAACCAGCGCGTGCCGCTGCTCGGTGATATCCCTTACCTGGGCCGGCTGTTCCGCTCCGATGCCACCAGGAACACCAAGCAGAACCTGATGGTGTTCATCCGCCCGCGCATCCTGCGGGACGGGCCGAGCCTGGCCGGGCTCAGCGAAGACAAATACCGCACCCTGCAGCAGACCACACCGCTGCAATTGCCGGACCTTGCAGAGGGCACGCCGCTGTTGCAGGTGTTCCCCTCCAGCCGCGCACGCCTCGAAGGCGGTGCCTGGTGATGTTGCCGTATCGCCAGGCACGCCAGAGCGGGGTGGCCATGACCACGACGGAACAGGGCTGGCAGCTGTGGCTGCGGCCCGACGCCGACAGTGCCCAGTTGCAGGAACTGCTGCGGGTACATGGCCAGCCCTGCATGCTCGAATACCTGGAGCCTGCCGTGTTCGACGAGCGCCTCGGCCAGCTGTACCAGGCCGGCGATGGCGCCAATCAAGCGCTGATCGAAGGCATCGGCGACCAGGTCGACCTGGACAGCCTGATGAGCGAGATGCCGCAGGTCGAAGACCTGCTGGAAAGCGATGACGAAGCCCCGGTAATTCGCCTGATAAACGGCCTGTTCGGCCAGGCGCTGCGCCTGCGCGCCTCGGACATCCATATCGAAACCTTCGAGCAAAGCCTGGTGGTGCGCCTGCGCGTCGATGGCCACCTGCGCGAAGTGCTGCGCCCGCCGCGTGCGCTGTCGGCCATGCTGGTGTCGCGGATCAAGGTCATGGCACGGCTGGATATTGCCGAGAAGCGCCAGCCCCAGGACGGCCGTATTACCCTGCGCGCGGCAGGGCGCGAGGTGGATGTGCGGGTTTCGACCCTGCCCGGCATTCATGGCGAGCGCGTGGTCATGCGTGTGCTCGACAAGCAGGCCAGCTTGCTGGCGCTGGGCAACCTGGGCATGCCGCCCGCGGTGTTGCAGGGCCTGCGCAGTTGCCTGGCGCGGCCCAACGGTATCGTGCTGTCCACCGGCCCGACCGGTTCGGGCAAGACCACCACCCTGTACGCCAGCCTCAACAGCCTCAACGATGGCAGCCGCAACATTCTCACCGTCGAGGACCCGGTGGAATACGCCATCGCCGGCATCGGCCAGACCGCCATCAACCCGCGTGCGGGGCTGACCTTCGCCAGTGGCCTGCGCGCCATCCTGCGCCAGGACCCGGACGTGATAATGCTCGGCGAAATCCGTGACCCGGAAACCGCGCAGATAGCCGTGCAGGCCAGCCTGACCGGCCACCTGGTGCTGTCCACCCTGCACACCAACAGTGCCGTGGGGGCGGTGACCCGCCTGCGCGACATGGGTATCGAGCCGTTCCTGATTGCCTCGTGCCTGCGCGGTGTGCTGGCCCAGCGGCTGGTGCGGCGTTTGTGCAGTTGCGCCGTGGCGCACCCGCTGCAAGCTGCCGAGCGTGACCTGTGGCCAGAACTGACGTCGCTGGGCAGCAGCTACCACGCGGTGGGCTGCGAGCAGTGCCAGGGCAGCGGCTATGTCGGGCGCCTGGGCCTGTACGAATTCATCGAACTGGATGCCGGGCTGATCGGCCTGCTGTATGACGGCGCCAGTGAACTGGCCATGCAGGAGTACCTGGCCGGGCGCCGGCAGAGCCTGGTCGCAATGGCCAGCGACTGCCTGGCCAGTGGCGAGACCAGCCTGGCCGAAGTACTGCGTGTGGTGCAGGGCTAAACCATGCCGACCTATCGCTACGTGGCCGTCGACCTCGCCGGCAAGACCCGTAAGGCCAGCGTGCAGGCTGACAGTGAACGCCATGCGCGCCAGTTGCTGCGCGATCAGGGGCTGTTTGCCCGCCAGTTGCAGCGCCAGGACATCGGTAATCGGCAACCCCGACGCCAGCGTTTGAGCCGTGCCCAGCTGTGTGAACTGACCCGTCAGCTGGCCACATTGACCGGTGCCGGCATCCCCTTGGTCGATGCCTTGGGCACCCTTGAGCGCCAGTTGCGTCAACCTGCCCTGCACAGTGTGCTGGTGGCCCTGCGCGGCTCCCTTGCCGAAGGCCTGGGCCTGGCCCGCAGCCTGGCGCGCCAGGGGGCGCCATTCACTGGCTTGTACTGCGCGCTGGTCGAGGCCGGCGAACGCTCCGGGCGCCTGGCACAGGTGCTGACCCGGCTGGCCGATCACCTTGAACAGGTGCAACGGCAACAACACAAGGCGCGTACTGCGCTGATCTACCCCACCGTGTTGATGGGCGTATCGCTTGCCGTGGTCATCGGCCTGATGACCTTTGTCGTGCCCAAGCTCACCGAACAGTTTGCCCACGCCGGGCAAAGCCTGCCGCTGATCACCGCGTTGCTGATCGGCCTGAGCCAGGGGCTGGTGCAGGCCGGGCCCTGGTTGCTGGGCCTGGCGCTATTGATGGGCGTGCTCGGCACCTTGCTGTTGCGCAAGCCGCACTGGTGCCTGCGCCGCGACCAGATGCTGCTGCGCCTGCCTCGTATCGGCAGCCTGTTGCAGGTGCTGGAAAGCGCACGCCTGGCACGCAGCCTGGCGATTCTCAGCGGCAGTGGCGTAGCCCTGCTCGAAGCTTTGCAAGTAGCTACCGAAACGGTCGGCAACCGGCGCATCCGCCTGGCCATGGAGCAGGTCCGCCAGCAAGTGCAGGGCGGCACCAGCCTGCACCGTGCGCTGGATGCCAGCCAGCAATTCCCACCGCTGCTGGTGAACATGGTCGGCAGCGGCGAGGCCAGCGGCACCCTGGCCGACATGCTTGAGCGCGTGGCCGACGACCAGGAGCGTGGCTTTGCCCGCCAGGTGGATACCGCCATGGCGCTGTTCGAACCCCTGATGATCCTGGTGATGGGCGCCGTGGTGCTGTTCATCGTGCTGGCGGTGCTGCTGCCGATCATGCAACTCAACCAGGGCCTGCAACTGTGAATACAAGGAGTACTGCCATGCAGCATCAACGTAACCGCCAGCGCGGTTTCACCCTCATGGAAATCATGGTGGTGATCTTCATCATCGGCCTGCTGATCGCCGTGGTCGCGCCCAGCGTGCTGGGCAACCAGGACAAGGCCATGAAGCAGAAGGTGATGGCCGACCTGGCCACCCTGGAGCAGGCGCTGGACATGTACCGCCTGGACAACCTGCGCTTTCCCAGCACTGAACAGGGCCTGGCCGCGCTGGTGAAAAAGCCGAGCCAGGAACCGCTGCCGCGGGCCTGGCGCAGTGACGGCTATGTGCGCCGCCTGCCGGAAGACCCATGGGGCACCCCGTACCAGTACCGCATGCCCGGTGAGCATGGCCGGGTGGATGTGTATTCGCTGGGTGCCGATGGCCAGCCGGGCGGTGAAGGCCAGGATGCCGACCTGGGTAACTGGGCGCTGTAAGGGTGAGCCGTCAGCGGGGCTTCAGCCTGATCGAGTTGCTGGTGGTGCTGGCCATCGCCGGCCTGATGACGGGGCTGGCAGTGGCCGGGCTCGGCAGCGGTCAAGCGCCTGTCGATCAGGCCCTGCAACGCCTTGCCAGCGAAACCCGGGCCCAGGCGGCGCTGGCAAGGCATGCGGGGCAACTGCGTGGGCTGCGCTGGAATGGGCAGCGCCCGGAGTTCGTGCGGCGTGAGGGCAATGCCTGGGTGGTCGAGGCGGCTGGGCTTGGCGACTGGCCCAAGGGCCTGCACCCGGACTGGCCCGCCAGCCCGCAGCCCCACTTGCTGTTCACCCCGCACGGCTGGGCACAGCCGGGCAGCGTGCGCTGGCGCTGGGCCGATGGCAGCCAGCAATGGGCGTGGGGCCGCGATGGCCGCTTGCAGGTGGCGGTTGCGCCATGAAGCAACGTCAGCGTGGCTTCACCTTGCTGGAGGTCACTGTGGCCTTGGCGATTGCCGCCGTGCTGGCGGTGATCACCAGCCAGGTCCTGCGTCAGCGCCTGGCCGTACAAGATAACCTGCAACAACACCGCCTTGGCCTGTTGTGTGCCCGTGAACTGCAAACACGTTTCGCCGTCGAGCAATTCTGGCCTTCTGCCAATCAAGTGAAGGGTGAACTGAGCCAGGGTGGCCTGCCGTGTCATTGGCAACTGCAACTGCGCCGCACCGGCGTGCGTGACCTGCGCCGTGGCGAACTGCAACTGTACGCCGACCGCGACCAGCGCCTGCCGCTGGGCCAGTACACCGTGTTTCTGGAACGCCCATGAAAAGCTCCCCACCACTCCGCGGACCCGGTAGGAGCAGCCTTGTGCTGCGAAGAGGCCAGTGTGGCCACAGCAAATCTGCCAGTCATTCCGGCCTCTTCGCAGCACAAGGCTGCTCCTGCAAAGGTTCTGTGCAGGCATTGAACCCGAGCATCAATACATGAAGCGCCGCCAGGCAGGCCTGACCCTGATCGAACTGATGGTGGCCCTGGCCCTGACAGTCCTGCTCGGCATCATGCTCGCTGCGTTGGTCAATGGCTGGGTGAAAGTGCGCGAACGCCTGCAAGTGACCACCCAGGAAACCTCGGTGCTGGATTTCTGCCTGGCCCTTGAGCGGCGTTTCGACAGCCCGGTGCTGCGCCGCGTCTACGACCAGCGCCTGCCCCTGGCCAGCCGCTGGCTGGACTGGCAACCGGCAAGCAACCAATTACAGTGGGTCGCCACCACCGGCCTGCCGGAAGCCGAAGGTGGCTCGCGGCTGCAACGCCAGCGGCTGCGCTTCGAGGCCCGTGAGCAGCGCCTGCTGCTGGAAAGCTCGGTCGACCTGTACGCCGCCGCCACGCCGCGCTGGGTCCAGCGTGAGCGGCTCGACCGGGTTGGCGCCATGAACGTCCTTTATTACCAGGGCGGCCAGTGGCTGGCCTGGCCTTCTGACCAACCTGCGCACCCCGGCCGTGGTGTGCGTCTGGAACTGCAGCGTGATGGAGCACCCTATGTCTGCACCTTCGCCCTCCCGTGGGGGCGCTCATGAAATTTGAATGGCGACAGCGCGCACCTGCTCAACCGTGGTTGTTGCTGCGCCCGGGTGTTGTCTGGCACTGGGCGCTGGCCGAGGGCGGCATCGTGCAAAGCCAGGGGCAGGGTGAGCCACCGGCAAACCTGCAAGCCCGGGTTGCCCTTGTTCTGCCTGCCGAGGCCTGTAGCGTCTTCCACGTGCCTGCCCCACCTGGGCTCAAGCGTGAGGAGTGGCCGTTGTTGCTCGAAGACCGCTTGCTGCAACCGCCGCACGAGGTGGACTGCGCCTGCTTGGCCCGTCAGCCCGGCCACCTTCGCTTGCTGGTGGTGGCGCGTCAGCAACTGGACGACTGGCGCGCACAGTGTGGCGTATGGGGCTTGCAGGTAGAACGTTGCTGGGCGGAGTTGCAGTTGCTGCCCAGGCCTGAGGCAGGCAGTGCCTGGCATTGGCAGCGAATGCCCGGCGTGTCCTTGTACAAAGGGCTGGCCGAGGACGAGCAGGAGCATTGGCTGGCATGGCCGCAAGCACTGGGTGAAGCGCCGCGGCAACCCTGGGCACACATGCAAAGCGTGCCGCTGAGTGGCGACTGGCCAAGCACGCTGGCACCGCTTGACGCGATGCCCGGCCTGTTCGAGCGCGCTCGCAAGGCACCTTCGTTGCCCATCGTTTCACGCCCGCAGCAACGCCTGTTGGCCGCCTGCCTGGTACTGGCGGCAGTCTGGGGTGGGCTGTGGTTGAACCAGCAGTGGCGTCAGGCACAACTCTGGCGCGCCCAGGTGTTTGCCGTGACGGGTGAGCAGGCCAGCCCACGGCACGCCGCGCAGGCGCTCAAACGCCTGCGGGAAAGCGAGCTTCAACAGCAAGTACGCACCCGCCAGCTCGAAGACCTGCAGGCAGCCTTGCAGGCCTGGCTGCAGGATCACCCTGGCTGGCGCCTGCAAGCGGTGCGCTTCGATGGCCAGCGCTGGCACCTGCGGTTAGAGGGCGACGGCGCCGTGCCACCCTGGCAGGACATGGCCAACGCCGCCGGTGCTGCCGTACAGATACAAGGTGGCGAAGTGGTCTTTGACCTGGGAGTAGCAACATGAGCCGGGACTGGATACAGCGTCATCGGCTGAAGGTCGCCTGGCTGCTGATCGCCGTGTTGCTGACCTTTCTGGCCCTGCGCGAGGGCCTCGCGCAATGGCGCGAGCTCAGCCAGTGGCAGGGGCTGGCAGAACAAGCCGCAAGCCTGCATGGCGGCCAGGGCTTGAGCCTGGAGCGTCTGAAGCAGTCGGCTGAAGCGCGACGGGTCGTACTGGCCGAGGTCGATGCGCAAGGCAAGACCTGGCAACTGCGTGGCCAGGTGGCCGATGAGCGGGTGCTGCAGGGCTGGTTGCAGTCCCTGCATGAAGAGGGCGCAACGCCGCTGCAATGGGGGCTGGAACAGGATGGCAAGGCGTTGCGCTTCGACGTGGTGGTGCAGCCATGAGCCGTAAAGGTGTGGCGTGGGTCCTGCTGGTTTTCGGCCTGACCGTGCTCGTTGAGCTGCCCGCCGCCTGGGTCGCTCGCGGGGCTGGGCTGCCAGTGCGTGAGGCCAGCGGCAGCCTGTGGCAGGGACAGGCACAACAGTTGGGGCCAGTGGGGCCCCTGCGCTGGTCGGTGCAGCCTTGGCGCTTGCAGGCGACTGCGCAGTTGGGGTTCCAGGGGCAGGCCTGGCAGTTGCGCGCCGAAGGCTGGCCGTGGCGCTGGCGGCTGGAGGCAACGGCGATGGGCGCCCAGGCGACGGTGGCCACGGATTATCGCCTGGCCGGGCTGTGGCAGGGCACACTCCGTATGCAAGGGGCAGGGCGGCAATGCCTGGGCAGCGAAGGCCGTTTCACGGTGAGCGACCTGGCGCTCAGCGAACCGTGGGCGCTGGGCCTGGGGCAGGGCTGGCTGGAAATGGACTGCCGCAGTGGCTGGCACCTGCGGGGGCAACTGGCGCAGCAGGGGCAGCATGAGTTGTCCGTGGATGCTGACCTGCCAGGGCGGCGGGCCCAGGTGGGGTTCGAGCTGCAACCGGAGGCGGCGTTGGTGCCCTTGTTACGAGGTGCGCGGTGGCTGGGGCCGCAGGCGTTGGCAGGGCAACGCGACCTGCGCTGGTAAGCTGTGGGAGCAACTGTCTTTCACCATCACTCCGGCGGCCGCCTCACCTTGTAGGAGCAGCCTTGTGCTGCGAAGAGGCCCGTATGGCTAAAGATCATCTTCGTCTGCAATGGCCTCTTCGCAGCACAAGGCTGCTCCTACATGAGACCGTGTTTTCTTCAGGGCCGAATCTCGATCAGCGTGCCATCGCGCACCAGTTCCCAGACTTCCTGCATGTCACGGTTACGCATGGCAATGCAGCCATCGGTCCAGTCCAGGGTGTGGAAATACCACTCCGGGTACTCGTCGTTGATCGGCGTGCCGTGAATCATGATCATGCTGCCGGCACTCACCCCTTCGCGGGTGGCGCGGGCGGCATCGCTCACGTTCGGATAGTTGATGTGCATGGCCAGGTTGAAGCGGTCGCTCTGCTTGCGCCAGTCCAGCCAGTACAGGCCTTCGGGGGTTTTCTTGTCGCCTTCGCGTTCCTTGGCGCCCTTTGGTTGCTTGCCCAAGGAAATACGGTAGGTTTTCAGCGGCTCGCCGCGGCTGATCAGTTGCAGGCGACGCTCGGACTTGATCACCAGCACCTTGTCGATCAGCGGTTGCATCGCCTGCTGTGAAGGCGATGGCGTTTGCGCTGCCGGCACGGGCTTGCGAATGATGGTCTCGGTGAAAGCCGCCTGGGACACCGAGGTAACGCAAAGGCAGAAAAGGGCAAGCAACCAGCGCATGTAACGGTATCCCTGAAGGCTTCTTCTAAGTAGAGGTCGAGGTCGAGACGTTCATCGGCGGCAGGTACTCATGGCCTATGGGGTAGTGCTGCCCGATGCGGTCGCGATAGTAGCATTCTAGTGTGCGTGTGACGGTGCGGAAAGCCAGCTCGCCCCACGGTATCTCATGTTGCTCGAACAACCGCACTTCCAGGCTTTCGACACCCACATCAAACGCCAGGTCTGCCAGCTCAGCGCGGAAGAACACATGCACCTGGTCGATGTGCGGCAAATCGAACAGCTGGTACAGGCTCATCGGCCCGACTCGGGCGCAGGCTTCCTCGACGGTTTCGCGACGGGCGGCCTGGTCGAGGGTTTCGCCGTTCTCCATGAAGCCGGCGGGCAGGGTCCAGAAGCCGCGGCGTGGTTCGATGGCACGCCGGCACAGCAGCACCTGGCTGCCCCAGGTCGGTAGCACGCCGGCGACGATGTTGGGGTTCTGGTAATGGATGGTCTGGCAAGACTCGCAGACATACCGCAGGCGGCTATCGCCTTCGGGAATCCGCTGAGTGACCGGCTGGCCGCACGCGCTGCAGAATTTCATGTGGGGTTCCCTTTTGTTCAAGGCTATCTTGGCGCGCCGGCAGGGCCGCCGCAAGCGCGGGGGCTTGGGTGCTTCGCGGCTTTGGTGCATCATGCAAGGCAGGCCTTGGATACGAGCGTGCGCAATGCTGGACGAGCTACTTCGCCGAATGAGCAATCACCAACCCGCATCACTGGAAACCGACCGGCGGTTCCCCGAAGCGGCGGTCCTTTTGCCCATCACCCGCAGCGAAGCGCCCGAACTGGTCCTGACCCTGCGCGCCCAGGGCCTGTCCACCCATGGTGGCGAAGTGGCCTTTCCCGGTGGCCGACGCGACCCGGAAGACCCGGACCTGGTGTTTACCGCCCTGCGTGAAGCCGAAGAAGAAATCGGCCTGCCCCCTGGGCTGGTGGAGGTGATAGGCCCGCTGAGCCCGCTGATTTCGCTGCATGGCCTTAAAGTGACGCCATTCGTCGGGCTTATTCCCGACTTCGTCGAATACCGCGCCAACGATGCCGAAATCGCGGCAGTATTCACCGTGCCGCTGGAATTCTTCCGCCAGGACCCGCGTGATCATACCCACCGTATCGATTATCAGGGGCGCAGCTGGTACGTGCCCAGCTACCGCTATGGCGAATACAAGATCTGGGGGTTGTCGGCGATCATGATCGTCGAACTGGTCAACGTGCTGTTCGATGCCGGCATCAGCCTGCACCAGCCCCCTGAGCGTTATATCGAAAACTGAGCGGGGCCTGCCCCGCCGTCTGCGTTCCAGCCTGAGGAGCATGCATGAAATACCGCCTGGGCGACCTGCGGGTCGAAAGCCACCCCACCAGTTGGGCCGCACCCAACGCCACGCTGATCGGCAACGTGCGCCTGCAGGCCAATGCCAGTGTGTGGTTTGGCGCGGTGCTGCGCGGGGATAACGAGCTGATCGATATCGGCGAAGGCAGCAACGTGCAGGATGGCACGGTGATGCACACCGACATGGGCTCGCCGCTGACCCTGGGCAAGGGCGTCACCGTTGGTCACAACGCCATGCTGCATGGCTGCACGGTGGGCGACTACAGCCTGGTCGGTATCAATGCCGTGATCCTCAACGGCGCGCGCATTGGCAAGCACTGCATCATCGGCGCCAATGCACTGATCGCCGAGGGCAAGGAAATCCCCGACGGTTCGCTGGTGGTCGGCTCGCCCGGCAAGGTCGTACGTGAATTGACCGAGCAGCAGAAGCGCATGCTTGAAGCCAGTGCCGCGCATTACGTGCAAAATGCCCAGCGTTATGCGCAGGAGCTGGTGGTTGATGATGAGTAAGGTGGTAGAGCGGCCGGTGGCTTCGCCGTGCGTAAGCATTTGCGCGCTGGACGAGCAGGATATCTGCACCGGCTGCCAGCGTACCGTGGCGGAGATTGGCCGCTGGGGGCGGATGGACAACGATGAGCGCCGGGCGGTGCTGAAGCTTTGCCATGAACGGGCAGTAGAGGCCGGCCTCATCCTGTAGGAGCGGCGTTGCCTGTCGAGGGCGCCAGCGGTAATCTGTACGGCTTGCCCATAGACTACCCGCCATGTTCTATCTGATTGCCTACATCAGCAGCGTAGTGCTGATCAACTACGCCTTTTCCAGCGCGCCGCACCTGGACATCATCTGGTCCGCCTGGGGCGGCCTGGTGTTCATCCTGCGCGACATGGTGCAGACCCGCTTCGGCCATGGTGCGCTGGTTGCCATGCTGGTGGCCCTGGTGCTGTCCTATGTCACCTCGGAACCGGCCATCGCCCTGGCCAGCGCCACCGCGTTCTTCATTTCCGAGCTGATCGACTGGCTGGTGTTCAGCATCACCCGCCGGCCGTTGCGCGACCGCCTGTGGCTGAGCTCGGCGCTGAGCATCCCGGTGGATACCTTCATCTTTTTCGGCATGATCGGCGCCCTGACCCCGGCAGTGATCGGCACCGCCATGGCGTCGAAGTTCGCCGGTGTCACTGCCGTGTGGCTGGCCATGGCATTTCGCGCCCGACGGGCTGCCGTCGCCGGTTGATGGTGTAGAATAGCGGTCCTTTTTCAGCGGGCGGCGCATAGCCTGGCGCGGCCCCGGACGCCTTCGAGGACCTGAAATGACCCGTATCGGAACCCCCTTGTCGCCCACCGCGACCCGTGTACTGCTGTGCGGCTGTGGCGAGTTGGGCAAGGAAGTGGTGATCGAGCTGCAGCGCCTGGGCGTCGAAGTGATCGCCGTCGACCGCTACGCCAATGCCCCGGCCATGCAAGTGGCGCACCGCAGCCACGTGGTCAACATGCTCGATGGCGTTGCCCTGCGCGCGGTGATCGAGGCCGAGAAGCCGCATTATATCGTCCCGGAAATCGAAGCCATCGCCACCGCCACCCTGGTCGAGCTGGAAAACGAAGGTTTCAACGTGGTGCCGACAGCCCGCGCCACGCAGCTGACCATGAACCGTGAAGGCATCCGCCGTCTGGCCGCCGAAGAGCTGGACCTGCCAACCTCGCCGTATCACTTCGCCGACACCTATGAAGACTACGCCAAGGCCGTGGCCGATGTCGGTTACCCATGCGTGGTCAAGCCGGTGATGAGTTCGTCTGGCAAAGGCCAGAGCCTGCTGCGCAGCGACGCCGACCTGCAGAAGTCGTGGGACTACGCCCAGGAAGGCGGCCGCGCCGGCAAGGGCCGAGTGATCGTCGAGGGCTTTATCGACTTTGAATACGAAATCACCCTGCTGACCGTGCGCCACGTCGGCGGTACCACCTTCCTGGAGCCGGTTGGCCACCGCCAGGAAAAGGGCGACTATCAGGAGTCGTGGCAGCCGCAGGCCATGAGCCCGAAAGCGCTGGCCGAGTCGCAGCGCGTGGCCAAGGCTGTTACCGATGCCCTGGGCGGTCGTGGCCTGTTTGGCGTGGAACTGTTCGTGAAGGGCGACCAGGTGTGGTTCAGCGAAGTGTCGCCGCGCCCGCATGACACCGGCCTGGTCACCCTGATTTCCCAGGACCTGTCGCAGTTCGCCCTGCATGCCCGTGCCATTCTCGGCCTGCCGATTCCGGTGGTGCGCCAGTTTGGCCCGTCGGCCTCGGCGGTGATCCTGCCAGAAGGGCAGTCGCAGCAGACCAGCTTTGCCAACCTGGGCGCAGCGCTGAGCGAACCGGATACCGCCATTCGCCTGTTCGGCAAGCCGGAAATCAACGGCACCCGCCGCATGGGCGTGTGCCTGGCGCGTGATGAGTCGGTCGAGTTGGCGCGGGCCAAGGCGACCCGCGCTTCGCAGGCGGTAAAGGTCGAGTTCTGATTCGAAACCGCCGGGGGCCGCGTTGCGGCCCATTCGCAGCACAAGGCTGCTCCTACAACGCCAACGCACGTCCCTGTAGGAGCAGCCTTGTGCTGCGAACGGGGCGCAACGCGGCCCCCATTGCTTACAGCTCGGTATTACGGGTCTCTTTCAGGCACAGCACCGCAATCAGGCTGATCACCGCCGCAGCCGACACATAGCCCCCCACCCAGCTCAACCCGCCCATGCTCACCAGCTTCTGGGCAAAGAACGGTGCCGCCGAGGCCCCGACGATCCCGCCCAGGTTATACGCCGCCGAAGCCCCGGTATAACGCACGTGAGTCGGGAACAGCTCGGGCAGCAGTGCCCCCATCGGCGCAAAGGTCACACCCATCAGGAACAGCTCGATGGCCAGGAACAGCGCCACACCCGTCGTCGATCCCGAAGTCAGCAGTGGCTCCATGGCAAAGCCCGAAGCTACGGCCAGCAGGCCGCCGACGATCAGCACCGGCTTGCGCCCGTAACGGTCGCTGAGCCAGGCCGACAGCGGCGTGGCCAGGGCCATGAACACCACCGCGAAGCACAGCAGGCCCAGGAACGTCTCGCGGCTGTAGCCCAACGTGGTCACGCCGTAGCTCAGCGAGAACACCGTGGAGATATAGAACAGCGCGTAGCACACCACCATCGCCGCAGCGCCCAGCAGGGTGGGCAGCCAGTAGCTGGAAAACAGCTCGACCACTGGCATTTTCACCCGCTCGTGGCGGGCGACAGCTTTGGCGAAGACCGGGCTTTCTTCAAGTTTCAGGCGCACATACAGGCCCACCAGCACCAGCGCCGCACTGAGCAGGAACGGAATACGCCAGCCCCATTCACGGAACTGCTCGTCGCTGAGGGTCAGGGCCAGGCTCAGGAACAGGCCGTTGGCGGCCAAAAAGCCGATCGAAGGGCCCAACTGGGGGAACATGCCGAACCAGGCGCGCTTGCCTTCGGGGGCGTTCTCGGTGGCCAGCAGCGCCGCGCCACCCCATTCACCGCCCAGGCCCAGGCCTTGGCCAAAGCGCAGCAGGCACAGGATGATCGGTGCCCACACGCCAATGCTGTCATAGCCCGGCAATACGCCGATGGCGGTGGTGGAGACACCCATCAGCAGCAGCGAGGCAACCAAGGTCGATTTGCGGCCGATACGGTCGCCAAAGTGGCCGAACAACGCCGAACCCAGCGGGCGAGCGAGGAAAGCGATGCCGAAGGTGAGGAAGGCTGCCAGCATTTGCGCGGTGCCCGACCCGGATGGGAAGAATACCGGGCCGATCACCAGGGCAGCAGCAGTGGCGTACACGTAGAAGTCGTAGAACTCGATGGCGGTGCCGATGAAGCTGGCAGTGGCTACCCGCGCGGGCGAGTTGACCGGCGCGGCAGGCGCTTCGGCGTAGGTGCTGCTTGTCATTAAGTAGGTCCCTGACAGTCTGGTCCGGCTCCATGGGCATGGCCCGCGCGGTGTGCTGAGCGAAAGGGCAGGCACGGTTGCGCGGACGCCGGAGCGTTTTGTTGTTGTGTGCGCCCGACTGACGATAGCCCAGGGGGGATAGGGGCGGGGCGGGCACTGTTCGGGGTGTTGAAGCAGGACCGCGGGGCGTGTCAGTGGAGCGGACTGGCCGTGGAACGCCGGGTGCGGGTAGCAGGCGTGACGGCGGGGCTGGGTAAGCGTGACCCGAGTATAGCTATCGGGTCACGGTCCACACCAGTACCTTACTGGCACAATTGTCCTCTGTTTCGAGGATTTCCAGGCGATAGCGGCCGATCTTCAGGCAAACGGCACTTTCCGGGATGCTTTCCAGTGCTTCGGTAACCAGCCCGTTGAGGGTTTTCGGCCCGCCGTCGCAGGGCAGGTGCCAGCCCAGGGTGCGGTTGATTTCGCGCAGCGAGGCGTTGCCGTCGATGACGAAGGTGCCATCGGGCTGCGGGTGTACGTGGGGGTTTTCCAGGCTCTGTTCGTCCTCGAACTCGCCAACGATCTCTTCGAGGATGTCTTCCAGGGTGACGATGCCCTGCACCTCGCCGTACTCGTCCACTACCACACCCAGCCGGCGCTGCTGCTTGTGGAAGTTCAGCAGCTGCATTTGCAGGGGCGTGCTTTCTGGCACGAAATAGGGTTCATAGCAGGCACCGTGCAGTGCCTCCAGGGTCAGGTCGCCCTTGGGCAGCAGGTGGCTGATCAGCTTGGTGTTGAGGATTGCTTCTACCTGATTGATGTCGTTGTGGTAGACCGGCAGGCGGGTGTGGCGGCTGACGATCAACTGCTCGATGATGCGCTCGATCGGCTCGTCGAGGTTGATGCCGTCCACTTCGTTGCGCGGTACCAGGATGTCGTTGACGGTGATTTTGTCCAGCGACTGCAGGCCGTCGAGCAGGCCATGGCGAGGTGGTTCGTGCTCCTCGTCTTCGTCGAAATCATCGGCTTCCTGCGGGTGCAGGGCCACGGCCGTAGGCTGCACGCGGAACGGGCGCAGGAGCAGCTTGGCGAAACCGTCCAGCAGGCAGGCCAGCGGCTGCAGGAGGGCGAGGGGCACTTTAAGCAGGCTGCTACCGAGGCTGACGCAGGCGTGCGGGTTACGCCGGGCCAGGCGCCGCGGCACGTACTCGGCAAACACCAGCAATGTGAGGGTGGCGGCCAGCCCTGCCAGCCAGAAGCCGTGCTCGCCGCTATGGCGCTGGCCTATCAGGCAGGCGAGGCCCAGCACCAGCAGCTTGCCCAAACTGGCGCACAGCACCAGTGCCTGGGCCGGGAGCAAGGGCTGGCCGTCATCAAGGGTGCGCAGCGAGCCATTGAGCAGCAGGCGGGCGGCATCCACCGTGGTGAACAGCGCCGACCACAGCAGCGCCAGTGCCAGGGTGCCGAGTAGCGGTGCGTACGGCAGTGTGTCCATGAGCGGCCGTCAGATATGCAGGATGAATTCGCGAACCAGCTTGCTGCCGAAATAGGCCAGCATCAGCAGGCAGAAACCGGCCAGCGTCCAGCGGATGGCCTTGTGACCACGCCAGCCCAGGCGGGTGCGGCCCCACAGCAGTACGCTGAAAACCACCCAGGCGACACAGGCCAGCAAGGTCTTGTGTACCAGGTGCTGGGCAAACAGGTTGTCGAGGAACAGCCAGCCGGAGATCAGCGACAGCGACAGCAGGCACCAGCCGGCCCAGAGGAAGCCGAACAGCAGGCTTTCCATGGTTTGCAGGGGCGGGAAGTTGCGAATCAGCCCGGAGGGGTGCTTGTTCTTCAGCTGGCGGTCCTGCAGCAGCAGCAGCAGCGACTGGAACACCGCGATGGTGAACAGCCCGTACGCCAGGATCGACAGCAGGATATGCGCGAGGATGCCGGGCTCTTCGTTGATCAGCGGCACGGTGCCAGGCGGCGCGAACTGCGCCAGCAGCGCCGTCACCGCGCCCAGCGGGAACAGCAACACCAGCAGGTTTTCGACCGGTATGCGCAGGCAGGCCAGCAGGGTCAGGCCGATGACGGCCACGGCGATCAGGCTGGCGGCGCTGAAGAAGTCCAGGCTCAGGCCCAGCGGGGTGATCAGCTGGAAGTACAGCGCACTGGCCTGGGCGAGCACCGCGAAGGTACCCAGCAGGGCGAGCAGGCGCTTGTCGGACTTGCGGCCCTGGGCCAGGTGCGAGCCCTGGTAGATGGCCGCCGCTATATATAGGCCGGCAGCGATCAGGTTGGGGATGAGGCTGGGAGAGGAGACCATAAGTCCTGGTTGGCGAGCCTTAAAGAGACGGAGTTTGGCATAGATTCCGCTGATCAAGGAAGACTGAAGGCTTGCGTCAGGGCATTCGCGGGCTCGCCCGCTCCCACAGGTAAGGCGCAGGTCCGCAACAGGGTTGAAATCCTGTGGGAGCGGGCATGCCCGCGAAGGGGGCAGTGCAGCCACCGAATATCTCCCAAGGTGTGCGCCGCCGCCGCACTTCGCTATAATCGCCGCCTTGCTGTGCCCGGCGGGTGTGTATTTCCCCCAGGGTGCCTGACAAACCTCGGCTTTTACTGGGCCTGAAAGGATCACCATGTTCGAAAACCTGACCGACCGCCTGTCACAGACGCTGCGCCATGTCACCGGCAAGGCCAAGCTGACCGAAGACAACATCAAGGACACGCTGCGCGAAGTGCGCATGGCCCTGCTCGAGGCCGACGTTGCCCTGCCGGTGGTCAAGGATTTCGTCAATAGCGTCAAGGAACGTGCGGTCGGCACCGAAGTGTCGCGCAGCCTGACCCCGGGCCAGGCGTTCGTGAAGATCGTCCAGGCCGAGCTGGAAAGCCTGATGGGCGCGGCCAACGAAGACCTCGCGCTCAATGCCGCACCGCCTGCCGTGGTACTGATGGCCGGCCTGCAGGGCGCGGGTAAGACCACCACCGCCGGCAAGCTGGCGCGCTTCCTTAAAGAGCGCAAGAAAAAGACCGTGATGGTGGTATCCGCTGACGTCTACCGCCCGGCGGCGATCAAGCAGCTGGAAACCCTGGCCAACGACATCGGCGTCACCTTCTTCCCGTCCGACATCAGCCAGAAGCCTGTGGCCATTGCCGAAGCGGCCATCCGCGAAGCCAAGCTGAAGTTCATCGATGTGGTCATCGTCGACACCGCCGGCCGTCTGCACATCGACGCCGACATGATGGACGAGATCAAGGCGCTGCACGCTGCGGTCAAGCCGATCGAGACCCTGTTCGTGGTCGACGCCATGACCGGCCAGGACGCCGCCAACACTGCCAAGGCCTTTGGCGAGGCCCTGCCGCTGACCGGCGTGGTCCTCACCAAGGTTGACGGTGACGCCCGTGGCGGTGCTGCACTGTCGGTGCGTGCCATCACTGGCAAGCCGATCAAGTTCATCGGTATGGGTGAGAAGACCGAGGCCCTCGAGCCGTTCCACCCCGACCGCGTCGCTTCGCGCATCCTCGGCATGGGCGACGTGCTCAGCCTGATCGAGCAGGCCGAGCAGACCATCGACAAGGCCAAGGCCGACAAGCTGGCCAAGAAGCTGAAGAAGGGCAAGGGCTTCGACCTCGAAGACT